>VOFG01000688.1_pt1 | contig 57432 bp, 84 predicted proteins | sample 5384171 | NCBI WGS metagenome assembly VOFG01 (sample SAMN12384726, study PRJNA508395) | human gut metagenome | isolation source: healthy gut F | host: Homo sapiens
GTAGCTCAACGCATACGGCAGGGTGGCGTCACTGGCACCGAACAGCCGCAGCAGTGCGGGCGCACCCGCATAAAAGCCGATGGTCAGCACCACTGCAAAGAGCATCAGCACCGTAAAGCTGTTGGAGATGATCTTTTCGGCCTGCTGCTAAGCGCTGACTGTTTTTGCGATGCCGATGATCCTTGGCAGCTTTTTTTCAACAAGTATACAATATGGCCGATTCCATAATAGTTGGTCAATTTGTTGGCTCCTCGGCACTTGCGGCTGTTGGTGCTTGTGCTGCACTGACCAATGTTTTTATTTGTGTGGCGCTTGGTGCTGGTGTGGGCGCAGGTGTGCTTGTAAGCCGCTATTTTGGTGCAAAAAATTATGGTAAAATGAAAACCATTGTGTCAACGTCCCTGATCAGCTTTTTGATCTTAAGCGTTGTCCTTGGTGTCTTTGGCTTTTGCTTTTCCCATTTCATGATGAGCGGATTACAGACCCCTGCCGATATATTGGAAGAAGCAGTATTGTATCTGCGTGTCTACTTTGTGGGTTTCCCGTTTCTATTCATGTACAACATTCTTTCCAGCATGTTCACTTCCATCGGTGAATCCAAAATTCCGTTGGGACTGCTGATCTTCTCATCTATCCTGAATATTTTTATGGATTTCTGGATGGTGGCTGGTCTTGGTCTGGGGGTGTTTGGTGCAGCCCTTGCGACCTTGATCGCACAAGGAATTTCTGCCGTGTTTTCGTTTTTGATCTTTCTGTCTCGGACGCGGCAATACAAGAGCTCCTTTAGCAGGTTCGACCGGCAGGAGCTGTATTCCATGCTTCGCATTGCGGTACCATCGGTTTTGCAGCAGTCCACAGTGTCTATCGGTATGATGATCGTGCAGGCAGTGGTAAATCCCTTCGGCACACAGGCACTTGCCGGGTATGCGGCAACGATGCCGGTAGTAAATGTTTTTTCGCTGATCTTCGTATCCATCGGCAATGCAGTTTCGCCGTTTGTATCCCAGAATCTTGGCGCAAAGAAAATTGAGCGTATCAAAAAAGGGTTATCATGCTGCACTGGTGTTGGATCTATGCTTTGCAGTTCTTGCTTTCGTGGTCATTGAAACACTGCACACACAGATTTCCTCGTTGTTCTTGGGAAAAGACGGAACCGCGTTGGCCTATCAGGTGTCCGGTGATTATATGAGATGGCTTGGTTACTTTTTTCATCTTCATGGGCATCAAGATGGCGACGGATGGCGTTCTTCGCGGACTTGGAATCATGCGGCCGTTTCTTATTGCAAATATGGTAAACCTTGCAATCCGCTTGTCTGTTGCTTTGATTTGTGCACCGCGTTTTGGCATTGCTTTTGTTTGGCTTGCAGTCCCGGCAGGTTGGCTTGCAAACTTCCTTATTTCCTATGCGGCGCTCAGAAGATCGTGGCCAGAGGATAAAGCAGCGGTATCTCAATGATTTCATGCAGTGGAGAGGTGCTTTGTTCTGACGGGCTTCACTTACAGAGAATGACGCGAAAAAAAATTCGCCATGCATCAGATGCTCGCTAAAATATTTGTCAGTGTGGCGACAAATGCTTCATCCTGCTCCTTCTGAGAGCTCGCTTCGGTTGACGAGGGCAAAATCTACGCTGTCTGCCCCTTTATCGAACACCAGCGTCTGCGCACCTTCCCGCTCGATCTGGTGCGAGGTGTCGCGCAGGATGATGACAGGAACGCCGAACTGCTTTGCAATCTGCAATGTCAAATCGACAACCGGACAGCCATCTGCATCGATCAAAATGGTCATGCGTGTTCCTCCATCACCCACCGAAAGGCTTTCGCGGTACGCAAATCGGCGTCTTTGAAATGCCCGCCGCTGTTCCATTCAAAGGTGCAGTCTGCGCCACGCTCTGCAAGTCGGCTGCGCAGGGTGCGGATATTATCCCCCACCACAGCCATGACAGCGTTTTTCGTGCGTTCTTCCTTGTCGCCAAGGCTCAGATAAATGTGCTGCGTCTGTATCGGATGCTGCTGTTCAAACTCCATCCAGCCCGGAAACCACACAGAGGGGGATGCGGCGGCGACACCGTAGAACAGATCAGTCTGGGTGGAGGCCCACAATGCAAACAGCCCGGCCAGCGAATAGCCACCCAGAATGATTTTGATGTTTTTCGGGAGATGAAACTGCTGCTTCAGCGTGGGAATGACCTGTTCTGTCAGGAAGCGCAGGGTGTCCCCAGCATTACCACTGAAACCTTGCTTTCCCCACACGGCAGGGGGCTTCCCACGGAGAAAGTGCATCGTTCCAGCTTTCCACGGGCACGGCCGCAAACAGAAAAAGTGGTGCGCACTCTGTGCAATAGCGGCGAATCTCGCTTTCCATGCTTTGCAACTCATGTTCGCCTGTCATTTGGAGCAGTAGGTATTCTGCATGGGCTCGCCGTAAATGCGGCAAGGGCTGTTCCCGATTTGCATTGTCTGTGCAGTCACTGCGACGTCCTCCCGAAAAAATTTGATAAGCCCAGTATAGCAAAAGGCGTTCGCATTGCAAGCAGTGTCTTCGTAAAAAAGCTGGCACCTGATTTGAAGTTGCGCGAGGCTTCCAGAGTGATGTATCAGCAGTTTTTGAACGATCATGCCGTAGCCCATAAGCGGCAGACGAACCGGGCACGTGGGATCTGAACAGGGCAGCGTTATTCAATACCGCTAAGCTCGCGGTACAGCGTGCGGGCATAGGAATCTGTCATGCCGCTGATATAGTCGGTGACCATCAGCAGCCGGAGGTACAAGTCAAAAGATTCCGTGCCGGTTCGGGCGTTTTGGTAATCCTGCTTGTAATTGCCGGAGAAGATGGCGAGAAGCTTTTTGTCGGCCTTGGAAGGTGCCTGCCCGTCGGTGCAGTATGCAGAGTCATAGTACAGCACGGCGGGAACAAAATGATCCAGCAGAAAATCGAGAATGACCTGTCCGGACAGCTCCAGTTTCAGGATGCCGGGCGTATCGAAGGCGAATTTCCGCATGGCCCCTTTCAGAATGTCAATGGTGATGGCGTGATTGGTTCCTTCAAACAGATCACCGCAGTAGGTTCCGGCCATGATCTCTTTATATTTGCAGGAAAAACGGTAGATGGCTACATACATCAGCCACTGACGCGGCAGCGCGGAAAGTTCTTGGATCCGCTCATCGGAGAAGTACTCAGGGCTTCTGTGGGGAACGATCTTTGAATGGTCATAAGAATTTGTGTAATATTCAATGAACTGGTCAAGGGTGAACAGGCCCTTTTTAAAGGCATCTTCCAGATCGGCAGTAGAGTATGCAATGTCGTCGGCCGCTTCCAGCAGGTAGGTCAGCGGATGGCGCACGATGCCTTTGTCGGGAGTGGTGGTCCCAACCGCTTCCGAGATCTGCTCAAAAGTCTCCTGTTCTGCAGCGAAGAAGCCGAGTTTGTGCTTTCGGATATCCGCACTGCCTTTATCAACGGAGCAGGAGTCGGTGGGGTATTTTACCAGCGTGCTGATGATCGCTTTGGACAGATTGAGGCTGGAACCGTGTTTTGCTTTCAGCAGGATCCGCAGCGCCTGTGCATTGCCCTCAAAATTTTCCAGATCAGCGATCATCTGCTCGGATAACCAGCTGCGAAGGGGCTGTCCTTTGATTTTACATGGTCGAGGTTCTCTTTGAACCAGTCACCGATCACGGTCTCGCCGAAATGCCCGAAGGGCGGATTGCCGAGGTCGTGCAAAAGGCCGGCGCAGAGCAGGACTGATGCGATGGCTTCGGCATCCTCCGGCACGGTAATATCAGTTGGCTTGTACTGTGTTGTGTTTTTGGAGATCATGATGCCAAGCTGCCGGGCGATCGTGGAGACTTCGATCGAGTGCGTCAGGCGGGTTCGGATGAAATCACTCTTGTCCAGAGGAAACACCTGCGTTTTATCCTGCAGCCTGCGGAATGCAGCGCTGGAAACGATCCGGCTGTAGTCCTTTTCAAATGCATTGATGGGATACTCCTTGAACGAATCGGGCTCAGGAGGTTCAGAAGAAAGCTTTTCAGTTGACAGCAATTTTGCCCATTCCATAATCAGTACACCTCGCTTTTGAAACGTCGTGATTAAAAACCTGCAAAAGGCATCGGCCTTCCATCACTGCCATTATACAAAAGAAACGCTGCTCCGGCAACAAAAAACGGATTCTCTGAAAAAAACACAAAAACTGCAGCTTGAACATGTGCAGAGTTCCAATTTATTTCGGGATCCGAAAAAGGAAAGCGGAGTGTTATGCTGCGGTGTACTATTTCCGTCAGATGCACCCGAAATTGAATCAGACAAAAGCTTCCCTTTCCGTGGGCTGCGTGCCTGCGGCGGGGAAGCTTTTTTGTATGCCTGCGGGGCAGGAACGGCGGGATATCAGCCAGATTGCACAAAACGCATTGCACAAAATTGAACAGCTTTTCAGGAAAAAATCTTGCTATTCCGCTTGCGCTCATGTATAATGGACTTGACTTGAAAGGTAGGATGTTTAAAAACACTCTGCCGTATGCTGCTGCAGATGACTTGAAAGGTGGAACATGGGATGTTGTATAAGAAAGCTTCTGAGATGAAACCCACTCCGATCCCCCATTGCATGGGCGGCGAGGGCACCGTGATGATGGAACCTGCTGGATGCGCCTGCCGAAATGCTGGGCAAGGGCCGCGCCTACGTGCGCCACACGCTGGCACCGGGCGTGACCATTGGCAGGCACACGCATGAGCACGAGATGGAAAGCATGGTCATCGTCTCCGGCCGCGCTGTCCACATCATCAACGGCGAGGAGCAGATCTTGGAGAAGGGCGACATCATTGCCGCCATGCCCGGCGACACCCACCAGATCGCCTGCCTGGGCGACGAGCCGCTGGTGCTGATCGCACAGGTGCTGTACGAATAAAGGAGGAGCTTCAGATGGAACAGATCCGCAGTGCCGATGTTCTGGCCAATTTTCCGCAGGTGGATGAGGAAAACTGAACGCCGCCCTTGCCGCCGAAGCTGCCGCCAGCAACCGCAAGATCATTGTGCTGGACGACGACCCTACTGGCGTACAGACGGTACATGATATCTATGTTTATACAGATTGGACGGCAGAAAGCCTGCGCAAGGGCTTTGCTGCGCCGGAAAAGCTCTTCTTTATTCTGACCAACAGCCGCGGCTTTACCGTGGCCGAGACCACCAAGGCCCACCGCGAGATCGCGGAGAACACCGCCAAGGTGGCCCGCGAGTTCGGCATGGACTACCTTATCATCAGCCGCGGCGACTCCACCCTGCGCGGCCACTACCCGCTGGAGACCGACCTGCTGCGCGAGGTGACGGAGGCTGAGAACGGTTACAAAATGGATGGCGACATCCTGTGCCCCTACTTCCGCGAGGGCGGACGCTTTACACTGGACAATGTGCATTATGTGCGCTACGGCGCAGAGCTTGTGCCCTGCGGCCAGACCGAATTTGCCAAGGACGAGACCTTTGGCTACCACGCCAGCAACCTGTGCGAATACATTGAGGAAAAAACCGGCGGCAAAGTCCGTGCAGGAGACGTGACCTGCATCTCGCTGGAAAGCCTGCGCGCCATGGACTTTGACGGCATCGAGGCCCAGCTGCTGGTGGTGCACGATTACGGCCATGTGATCGTGAACGCAGTGGCGGACTGCGATGTGAAGGTGTTTGCAGTGGCACTGTACCGCGCCATGGCAAAGGGCCGTCACTTCACCATCCGCAGTGCGGCCGCACTGGTCAAGGCCATCGGCAATATTTCCGACCAGCCGCTGCTCACCCGGGAAAAGATGGTCACGCAGGAAAGCAAGGCAGGCGGCATCATCGTGGTGGGCAGCCACACCAAAAAAGACCACTGCCCAGCTGGAAGAACTGAAAAAAGTACAGGGTATCGAGTTTATTGAGATGGACAGCGACAAGGTACTGGTGCCGGGCGAGCTGGAAAAGGAAGCAGCCGCCATCGTGGCCCACTGCTCACAGCAGATCGCAAAGGGCATCACCTGCTGCGTGTCCACAAAGCGCGTGGTGCTCACCCTGCCGGACGACACCCCGGAAGCAGCCCTCGTGCGCAGCGTTGCTATCAGCGATGCACTGCAGAGCTGCGTGGGCAGGCTGACCGCTTCCCCGGCTTTGTGGTGGCAAAGGGCGGCATCACCAGCAGCGACGTGGGCGTGAAGGCCCTGCGCGTGAAATGCGCCAAGGTGCTGGGCCAGATCCGGCCGGGCATCCCGGTATGGCAGACCGGTGCCGAAAGCCTGTTCCCCGGCACGCCGTACATTATCTTCCCGGGCAATGTGGGCGAAGTGCCCACCCTGCGGGAAGCGGTGGAAATTTTGCTGGGCTGACACTCTGATGATTTAGAATGCCCTCCGCTTCGCTCTGGGCATATTCAGCGGGAAAAATTATCATGATTTCAAAACAGCCAGACCGCGGTTGCGCAGCAATGAAAGCCCCAGTGGGGCTTTCAAGCGGCAGAACGTTCTTGCGGGAGCAAGATGGAGGGGCCTTGCCCCGACAAGTTCCGCGGGTCTGGCTGTTTTGCTTTTTCACGAAGATAAGCTGCTTCTTGTGCAGTGGGTATTCGTGTGGGGCAGGTTGCATGGCTTTTATAAAATGCATTGCCGCCGGATACGTTCTCTTTTGCGCGCCAAAAAAGAGAACCGGAAAGCGACGGCGGTGCCCGCAGGGCGTGAAAGCCCCAGTGGGATTTTTGAGCCGCAGACCGGTTTGCGAAGCAAATGCTACTACCTGTTACGACCCCTTCTTTTGAAAACGCAAAGCCGGAATGACCGCAGTCATTCCGGCTTTGAAATATATAAAAAATAATAATTCCGCTGTTTATGGCGCAGCGCACGCGGAGCCATTTTAAATGAACGATCACTCTTTTGGGCTTTCTTTTTCTTCTTTGCTGCCTTTTCCTCCGGCTTGTTCTTCATCAGCCTGCCGAGGGATGCGGCAGTGTATACGCAGAAGCAGCCCACCACCACGATCAGCACGACGGCGCTTGCGTCCAGCGCCACGGTGCCGGCGCGGACAGCGGCCAGATACAGTGCCAGCAGCACCACGCCGCCGCCCAGCCACAGGCTGCTGCTGTTCACCTGCTTTTGCCACTCCTGCCGCGGCGTGAGCGGATGCTGCTGCGCCTTGCCCTGCCGGGCCTTCTTTTTCCAGATGTTATCACTTTGAAACGGATTCATGTTCCGGTGGCTCCTTCCCTGTCTTTTTTCTTTAAGGGTATTATACGCCGCAAGATGGGATGATGTCCAGAAAGAAGTGGATTTTTCACCACTTGCATCCCACATTTGTGCAGAACGACCAAAACCGGCCCGAAATATCGGCTATTCGCCAATTTACTTTTTGCGGGCCGAAGAGTAATCTAATGGTAGGATGTAAAGACGGACAAGCTGTTGAGATTGAACTAAAGGTAGGATGTAGCAAAGAACCTTTGCTGCGGGACTTGTCCGGCACGAGAACGCGAAAAACAAAAGGAGGCTTTTCCGTTATGAAGGTAGGTCTGATCTATACCAGCACCACCCCGGAACTGATCGAACTGGTGGAGCAGGAGGTCAAAAAGCAGCTGGGCGATGATGTGGAGCTGTACAGCCTGCAGGACCCCAGCATTCTGGCAGATGTTCGCGCGGCAGGCTATGTGACCACTGCACCGGCAGCACGCCTGATCGGCATGTACATGAAAGCCGCTGAGGAAGGCGTGGATGCCATGCTGAACCTGTGCAGCAGCGTGGGCGAAGTTGCCGACAGCGCACAGGACGTGGCAAAGTACATTGGTGTGCCTATCGTCCGCGTGGACGAGGAGATGTGCCGCGAGGCTGTCCGCAAGGGCCAGCGCATCGGCGTGATGGCTACCCTGCCCACCACGCTGGAACCCACCAAGGGCACCATCCTGCGCATGGCCCGCGAGTGCAACAGACACGTGGAGCTGGTGGACTGTCTGGTGGACGGTGCATTCGGTTTGGATCAGGACCAGTTCAAGGCCCGCATGACCGAGATGGCCGGTACCATTGCCGACAAGGTGGATGTGATCGTGTTTGCACAGGGCAGCATGGCCTACTGCGAACAGTATATCGCCGATAAGTTTGGCAAGGTGGTCCTCAGCAGCCCCCGCTTTGGTGCAGCCGCGCTGAAAAAGGCGCTGGAAAAGAAGGGCACCATTTAAAAAGGAACAAGAGCCGGAGCACGAGACCGGCTCAGGAGAAGATATTTTTTGAAGGAGAATTCTTATGAAAAAGATGATTTCCCGTCGTGACTTCCTGAAGGTGGCTGGCATTTCCGCTGCTGCTCTGGGTCTGGCTGCCTGCGGCGGCTCCGGCACCAGCACTGCTGCTTCCACTGCCTCTACTGCAGCTTCCACCGGTTCTTCCGCTGCCGCTTCCGGCTCGGCTGTCACCCTGAAGCTGGGCTTCTCCACCAACGAAGAAGACCCCCGTGCAAAGGGCGCAAAGCAGTTTGCAGAAGAAGTTGCCGAAAAGACCGGCGGCGCTGTGGAAGTTCAGCTGTACCCCTCCGGCCAGCTGGGCGGCGATGCTGACCTGATCAACTCTATCGCTCTGGATTCCGGCACGGTGGATATCATCATCACCGACGCTTCCAACTTTTCCACCTACGATGCAAAGATGGGCATTTCCGCACTGCCGTTCCAGTTCGAGACCTTCGACGATGCATGGGCATTCATGGACAGCGACATCGAGGCTGCCGCTGAGGAAGGCCTGCTGAGCCAGAATATGCGTGTGCTGGCCCACTACTGCAACGGCTTCCGCTGCGTGACCAACCCAAGGGCCCCATCAACAGCCCTGCCGACATGAACGGTCTGCTGATCCGCACCCCCGAGAACCCCGTCATCATGGCTACCATGACCGCTCTGGGTGCCAACCCCCAGCCGCTGAGCTTCTCTGAGCTGTATCAGGCTCTGCAGCAGAAGACCTACGATGCACAGGAGAACCCCATCCCCGTTATCTACAACAACAACCTGTTCGAGGTTCAGGAGTACCTGAGCATCACCAACCACATCTACTCCGGCATGTGCTTTACCATTGCCGAGAGCAGCTGGAACAAGCTGAGCGCTGACCAGCAGCAGATCGTTTCCGACGCTGCAAAGGCATCTGCCGATTACGACCGTGAGCTGAACGAGCAGCAGACCAACGATTTGGTCTCCGCTCTGGAAGAGAAGGGCATGAAGATCAACAGCCCGGAACTGGCTCCGTTTGCAGCTGCGACCGAAAAAGTCCTGACCGACAACGCTGATACCTACGGCGACCTGCTGGATCAGCTGAAGGCATGGAAAGAAGCCCGCTGAGATCACTGACCAGAAAACCTTGAAATAAAACCGAAGCAAAGGGACGAGGGGCGTGCCCTTCGTCCCTTTGCATTTTATCTGAATCGCACTTGGAAAGGAGTTTGTACTGTGAAAAAACTGCAAACCACTCTGGACAAGATCACCACCCTCATTTCCGCCATTCTCTGCGCAGCTATGATGGTAATTCTGTTCGCAAACGTTGTGCTGCGCCTGATCCCCGGCATCGGCGGCTTCAAGTGGTACATGGAGAGCAGCCAGTATCTGAACGTCTGGTCCATGCTCATTGTCTGCATCGGCATCAACGCCATGGGTACCAACCTCCGCGTGGAAGTGGTGGATTCCATCCTCGGTAAGACCCCGCTGGGCAAAAAGATCGTTGTCATCATCCGTGATGTGTTCATCATCCTGTTCTACGTCATGGTCACCTACGGCGGCTACCAGCTGTGCACCCGCGCAAAGCAGGCCGTTTCCACCATGCCGCAGTTCACCATGGGTCAGGTGTACACCATCTTCCCCATTGCCGGTGTGCTGTGCATCCTGTCCGCCGTTCTCAACCTGATCGTTGAACTGACCGCAAAACCGGAAGGGGGCAAATCCAAATGATCGCATGGCTGCTGATCTCATTCTTTGTTCTGCTGTTTCTGGGCGTGCCCATCGCCATGAGTCTGGGCCTGTCCGCCATGGGCGGCATTCTGTTTCTGGGCGGCGGCAGCACCGTCACCATTGCCCAGCGAATGTTTGAGGGCATGAACAGCTTTGCACTGCTGGCCATCCCTCTGTACACCTTTGCCGGCTTCACCATGTCCAAGGGCGGTATTTCCAAGCGCCTGATGGACTTCTGTTACTCCATCGTCGGCCACATCTACGGCGGTCTGGCTCACGTGAACGTGCTTTCCAGCATGATCTTTGCGGGCATCTCCGGTTCCGCTGTTGCCGATACCGCAGGCGTTTCCGGTATGTTCATGCCGGAAATGGTGCGCAAGGGCTACTCCAAGAACTTTACCGTTGCCGTTACCGCCATTTCCTCTACTATCGGCATCATCATTCCCCGTCCATCCCCATGGTGGTCATTGCCGGTATCTGCGGCATTTCCACCGGTAAGCTGTTCCTCGGCGGCATTATCCCCGGTGTCCTGTGCGGTCTGGCACAGATGATCGTCAGCTATTTCATGGCCAAGAAGGAAGGCGTGCCCAAGGAGCCGGGCCACTTCACCATCGGCCCCGTGCTGCATGGCCTGTGGGAGAGCTGGCCCGCCCTGCTCATGCCCATCATCATCGTGGGCACCATCACCATGGGTATCGTCAGCCCCACCGAGGCAGGCGTGATCGCTGTTGTTTACGGTCTGTTTGCCGGCGGCATCATCTACCGCGAACTCAAGTGGGAGGACATCAAGTTTGCCTTTGCAGAGACCGTCCGCACCAGCGGCCGTATCTTCATCGTTATCGGCGCTGCAAAGCTGTACACCGTCATGCTGACCACCGCAGGCTTTGATAAGTGGGTGGCCAAGACCATGCTGGGCTTCTCCACCAACCCCACTGTCATTCTCATCGTGATCCTGCTGATCTTCTTCATCGTCACCATGTTCATGGAGTCCATCGCAACGCTGACCCTGTTCATGCCCATCCTGTATCCCATTGCTCTGGGCGTGGGCATCAACCCCATCGTGCTCAGCGTCCTGATCACCGTGGTCATCGGTGTTGGTCTGGTCACTCCTCCGGTGGGCATGTGCATTTACGTTGCCTGCGATCTGATGGATGTTACAGTCGGCGAGGTGTTCCCAACATTGGTGCCGTTTATTGCGGCCACCTTCGTCTGCATTGCCCGATGGTCGCCTTCCCCCAGCTGATCCTGCTGCCCACCTATTTGATGGCGTAACCGTTGCGTCCGCTTTTCAGATATGGTAAAATAGTGGTGAAAGTTCAACGTATGATGTTTGGAGGCTTTCTGCCCCAGAACGTTCCACGTTGAACGACCCCGAATATCCACCGAACCGGATTTGGAGGCGGAACTATGTCAATGGAACATCCTGAAAAACAGAAGAATGCGGTAAAGTCTGTAGTCGATCAGGTCATGGATGGGATCATCTCCCAGATCATCGACGGCACCCTGCATCCGGGCGACAAGCTGCCTACCGAAATGGAACTGTGCAAGCAGTTCGGCGCGGGCCGCAACTCGGTGCGGGAAGCTGTGAAAAAGCTGCAGGCCTACGGCATCCTGTACATCAAGCGTGCCGACGGCACCTTTGTGAGCGAAAACTACAACCAGAAAATGCTGGACCCGATGCTGTACAGCATCATCCTGCAGAAGAACAGCTGGCAGGAATTTGTGGAACTGCGCTCCGTCATCGATATCGGTACGCTGAATATTATCATTCAGCGCAATGATATCACATCCTTTCTGCCGGACCTGTACCGCACCTTCGGCGAGCTTTCTGCCGAAATGCACTCGCCGGAGCCTTCGGTGGACAAGGTGCTGGAGCTGGACAGCCGGTTCCACACCCAGATCGCCAATGCGGCCCAGAACCCCATGCTGGCCACCATCACCGAGTATATCACCCGGCTGACGCTGCCCAGCCGTCTGGAGACCACCCGCAAGGTGCTGGCCAAGGGCGAAGAGGAGATCGAGCGGTTCGTAGAGCTGCACCGCCAGCTGCTCAGCGTGATCGAGCGCAGGCAGGTGGACGAGATCGCCGCTACAGTGCAGGATCACTACATCTTCTGGAAGAAGTAAGCATACAGGCCTCCTGCCTGCCGTAAAAGGCGGGCAGGGGACTGTGAGTTTATAAGATGGGATGTTTGTGCTAAAATGACGTTAGCATCCTTTGTTAAGCTTCTCCAATGCGACATGCAAGGAGTGTTCATCCAATGAAAAAATCATGATCTCCGTGGCCCCCGTTGCGGCCACAGACATTCTCATCAATCCGCGGGCCATTGCCCGGGATGTGTATGAGTGCTACAAAAACGGCGCGTCCATGGTGCATCTGCACTGCCGCGACCTGAACGGCAACCTCACCCCGGATCTGAGCCTGCTGGCAGAAACGGTGGCCTACATCCGCGAGATGTGCGACATCGTGGTGGAGATCTCCACCGGCGGCGTGTCCAACCTGACCATTGAGGAACGCGTGCAGCCCTGCTACCCCTCCTGGGTGGAAGCCAACAGCCTGAATGTCGGCTCGGTGGATCTGGGTACCTCGGTGTACCAGAACCCCATCCAGGATGTGGAGTACTGCGTCAAGACCATCATGGACAACAAGAAGATCCCGGAGACCGAGGTCTTTGAGCTGGGCATGATTAACACCGTGCGGGAACTGAACGACAAGTTCCACTTTGTAAAACCCATCCTGTTTGCACTGGTGTTCGGCCATGGCGGCGAGATGCCTGCCACGGTGCCGGCCCTGCGCCACATGATCCAGGCGCTGGAAGAGAACTTTCCAAACGGCGATTACCTGTGGGGCTACACGCAGGCCCACCGCGAGGACTGGGAAATGGTCAAGACTGCGCTGGATATGGGCGCTTCCACCGTGCGCATCGGCTTTGAGGATTCGGACATGATCGCGCCGGGTGTCCATGTGGACAACAACGCAGCGCTGATCGCAAAGGTGTCGGACATCGTAAAGTCCAAGGGCATGATGCCCATGACTCCCGACGAGGTGCGCGCCATGCTCAAGATCCCGCCGCTGCGCCGTTAAAAAGGAGGAAAGAAACGTATGGTGATTCAAGGCGTTACTTACCTCTCAGACTTTGAGGCAAAAAGCCATCATGGAAATGGCCCGTCGGCTGGAAGCCAAGGGCTGGCTGGTGGCCGGTGACGGCAGCATGAGCGTCCGCGTCGGCCCGCAGGCCGTGTGGGTGACCGTTGCCGGTGCCGACAAGGCCGCGCTCACGCAGGATATGCTGGTGCGCGTGGATATGAATGGCAAGGCGATGCTCAGCGCAAAGCCCAAGCCCCTGCCCGAAGATCTGCCCATCCATCTGAAAATCTATCAGGAAAACGAGAACGCCCAGTGCGTGATGCACACCTATCCGGCCTGCGCGGCTGTGATGGGGATGCAGGGCCAGACCGTGCAGCCTGCAGCGTTCAGCCCCGCAGTGCGGGCGCTGGGACAGGTGCAGCTGCTGCCCGCCCAGAACGTGGACGCGCAGGCACAGGCTGTCAGCCTGTTGTGCCGCACCGATAAGGCTGTCCTGCTGGAAAATGACGGCTGCCTGACCTGGGGCAAGACCCCGGCAGATGCGGCCCATCTGGTGGAAGCACTGGATTACTACGCAGCCGTCACCGCAAAGCTGGGCTGCGCAGGCTGCTCCAAATGCGGCAGCTGCGGCGGTCACTGCACCGGCTGCAGCAAGTGCGGCGCACCTGCCGTGCAGCCCATGGCTCAGCCCGCTGCACAGCCTGTGGCAATGGCAGTACCCTCCGCACAGCCTGCCCAGCCGGTGAGCCTGCCGGGCGTTACCGGGCTGATCCAGCCGGGCATGGCGCTGCCCACCCTGCCCAAACAGCAGGCGGCTCCTGCCCCTGCCCCGGTGCCCGCCGCACAGCCTGCGGCAGTCCCTGCAATGGAAGCGGCCCCGGCCGCACCGAAGTCCGCAAATGCCCGCGATGCCGCAATGGCCGAGGTCATCCGCCGGACGCTGAAGAGCTTTCAATAACAAAAGTTTCGTTTGATCCAACGGATATGACCTTTACGGAAAGGAACGAAAACCATGGATATCAGTTCGCAGGAAATTGAAGCGATCGTCAAGCAGGTGCTTGCCGGTATGGGCGGTGCACAGACAAGCGCCGCCCCTGCAGCCTATACCGCTGCACCCGGCGGTGCAGCAGGCGACCGCGGCGTGTTCGAGAACGTAGACGACGCAGTGGAGGCTGCATGGAAAGCCCAGCGCGACTGGGCGGCCAACTACAAGATCGAGGACCGCCAGCGCATCATTGAAGCCATCCGCCGCTGTGCCCGCGCACATGTGGAGGAGTGGTGCCACAAGATCGTGGAAGAGACCGGCATGGGCCGCTATGAGGACAAGGTGGAAAAACATCTGGCCGTCATCAACAAGACCCCTGGCCCCGAATGCCTGACCACCGAAGCCAAGAGCGGTGACGCGGGCCTGATGCTGGAAGAGTACGCACCCTTTGGTGTGATCTGCTCCATCACCCCGACCACCAACCCCGACGGAGACCATTATCAACAACACCATCAGCATGATCGCAGGCGGCAACACCGTGGTGTTCAACGTGCACCCCCGCGCAAAGCGGGTGTCTGCCGACTGCCTGCAGGCGCTGAATACCGCCATCATCGAGGCGGGCGGCCCTGCAAACCTCATTACCATGACCCGTGAGCCGACCATGGAGAATGTGGACAAGATGGCGGCCAGCCCCAGGATCCGCCTGATGGCCGGAACCGGCGGCATGGGCATGGTGAACGCCCTGCTGCGCAGCGGCAAAAAGTGCATCGGTGCCGGTGCAGGCAACCCGCCCGTCATCGTGGACGAGACCGCAGACATCGAGCTGGCAGGCCGCAAGATCTACGAAGGCGCTTCGTTCGATAACAACATCCTCTGCTTTGCAGAGAAGGAAGTATTCGCCGTGAACACCGCCTACGACGGCCTGCTGCACGAGCTGCAGAAGCAGGGTGCCTACCTGCTGAACAAGGCCCAGACCGAACAGCTGGTGAACATCGTGCTGCAGCCCAAGAAGGGCGGCGGCCACGAGGTGAACAAAAAGTGGGTGGGCAAGGATGCCGCCCGCATTCTGGAGACCATCGGCGTGCATGTGCCGGATACTTGCCGCCTTGCCATCTGCGAGGTGCCTGCCGACCATCCGTTCGTTCTGGTGGAGCAGATGATGCCGGTGCTGCCCATCGTGCGCTGCCAGAGTTTTGAACAGGCGGTGGAAAATGCCGTGGTGGCCGAGCACGGCAACCGCCACACCGCTTCCATCTTCTCCAAGGATGTGGACCACATGACCCGCTTTGCCCGGGTCATTGAGACCACCATCTACGTAAAGAACAGCGCCACCAAGGCCGGTGTTGGCATTGGCGGCGAGGGCCACTGCACCATGACCATTGCCGGCCCCACCGGCGAGGGCATCACCTGCGCAAAGAGCTTCTGCCGCCGCCGCCGCTGCATGCTGGCCGAGGGCGGGCTGCGCATCATCTGAGTTTTTGAAGGACGAAACCATCACATACAATTTTTTCAGTGTTCTGACAGGAGGAACAACTTATGAAAGCTCTGGGTTTTATCGAGACGAAGGGTCTGGTTGGCAACATCGACGCTACCGATGCAATGCTGAAGGCTGCTGACGTTGAGTTCATTGGTTCCGACACCATCGGTGCCGGTCTGACCACCGTGATCGTTACCGGCGAGGTGGGCGCTGTCAAGGCTGCTACCGAGGCTGGCGAAGAGGCTGCTTCCCGCGTGGGTGAGCTGTTCTGCGTCAACGTCATTGCACGTCCCCACGCAGATCTGGCCCGCATCATGCCCGCCAAGGGCCCCGCGACCGGCAAGTCCGGCCTGCCCGCAGGCGAGCAGGTGCCGCTGGATGCCGCTCTGGGCATGATCGAGACCAACGGCCTGACCGCTTCCATCGAGGCAGCCGATGCCATGCTGAAGAGCGCAGATGTCTCTCTGGTGGGTCAGGAGAAGATCGGCGCAGGCCTTGTTACCGTGTTCGTGCAGGGCGACGTTGGCGCTGTGAAGGCTGCTGTTGAGGCAGGCCAGACCGCTGCTTCCCGCATTGGCGAAGTGGTCAGCGCACTGGTCATTCCCCGCCCGCACGCAAGCGTGTCCGAGTGCATGCCTGAGCTGCGCTGAGCCCTGCGCTGACGCTGATAAGAAAGGAGCGCTGTGCCTTGGTTTACCATGACATCAGTCAGGAACAGCTGCTGCTCCTGATCACGCAGGCCGTGCAGGCAGGGCTGAAAAAGCGCAGCCGTCAGGTGCCGGTAAGCATCTCGGTGCGGCACATCCACCTTACCCGCGATGATGTGGACAAGCTGTTCGGCTATGGCTACCAGCTCACCCCCCAAAAGGCGTTGAGCCAGCCCGGCCAGTTTGCCTGCGAGGAATGTCTGGACATCATCGGCCCCAAGGGCGAACTGAAGCATGTCCGCATCCTTGGCCCGGAGCGCAGTGCCACTCAGATCGAGCTGGCGCAGACCGACTTCCGCAACATCGGCATCAAAGCGCCGGTGCGTTCCAGCGGGGATACAAAGGGCACGCCGGGCGTGACCCTGCGCGGCCCCAATGGCACCCTGACTGTGCCGGAGGGCGTGATGATCGCCGACCGCCACATCCACATGACTCCCGCACAGGCAGCGGCCTTCGGCCTTGCCGACGGCGACCGCGTGCAGGTAAAAATCGACGGCCCCAAGCCGGGCGTGATGGGCGGGGTGCTGATCCGCGCAAACGACAAATGTGCACTGGATTTTCACATCGACACGGACGATGGCAATGCCTTCCTGCTCAAGCAGGGGCAGCTGGTCACCGTGCTGGGCAAAGAGGAGTAAGCTATGATTTTAGGGATCGTCAAGGGGACCGTTGTCGCCACCCGCAAAATGCCGGAGCTTGTAGGCTATAAGTTCCTGCTGGTGGAGCCGGTGTTCGGCTCCAAAAAAGGATACCATCGTGGCGGGCGACAACATCGGCGCGGGTGTAGGCGAGATGGTTCTGGTCACCACCGACGAGACCACCCAGCATGGTCTGGACCATCCGTCGCCCATTGATGCTTTCATCGTGGGCATCGTGGACAATCCTCCCACCCTGAGTAAGTAACACCCTGCAAGTTTTGCCGCAGAGAGGGGCTTCCTCCCGGCGGGATCGTGAGGCTTAAACAATGAAAATTATTATCATCGGCAGCATTGCCGCCGGGGTTTCGGCCGCCGCCAGACTTGCCGCCGCCCAGCGCGGAGCGCAGATCACCGTCTACGAAAAAGGCGGCTTCTACTCCTGCGGCACCGGCGGCCTGCCCCATTACCTGTGCGAGGATCTGGACAGCCTGAACAAGGCCATTCAGGCCAAGGAGACTGAGCTGAACGCGCAGGGCATCGCCGCACATCTGCGCCATGAGGTGCGCGGCATCGACGCAGCCGCCCGCAAGGTGACGGTATGTGATCTTGCCACCGGACGCGTGTTTGAAGACCACTACGACAAGCTGGTGCTGGCCACCGGTTCTTCCAACCGTGTGCCGCAGGTGCCCGGCAGTGACCGCGTGGGCGTGCAGACCCTCAAGACCGTGGAAGATCTGATCTTCCTCAAGGAGTTCGTCCGCACCCCCCCTATGTGCGGGACATCGTGATCCTGGGCGGCAGCTGGGCCGGTTTGGAGATCGCAAAGTCCTTCCTCAAGCTGGGCCGCAATGTGCGTATCATTGAAAAAGAGCAGCAGCTTTTGCCCCAGTTTGACCCTGAGGTGAGCAAGCTGATCCAGAAGGAGCTGGAAGCGCAGGGCGTGCAGTTCAATCTGGGCGAGCAGGTGCGCTCTTTCCCGGGCCGTACCTTCGTGGAGCAGGTACAGACCAACCGCGGCACCTACCCCTGTGACCTTTGCGTGGTAGCCATCGGCGTTACCCCCAACACCGGCCTGCTGGCCGGTACCGGGGCGCAGCTGGCGCCCAATGGCGCTGTGCTCATTGGTGCCGACCTTGCCACCAGTGTGCCCAATATCTATGCCGTGGGCGACTGCGCGGCCTGCCGCGACGGCTCTCTGCGCACCAGCAGCCTGAAGGTGGCGGATCTGGAGATCGCCCGCACCGGCCTGACCGAGACCGAGGCCCGCAAGGCCGGTCTGCGGGTCAAGAGTGCAATGGCCACCGGCACCGACCGTCCGGGCATCTGCCCGAACCCCCACCGCATCACCATCAAGCTGGTGTATGAGGCCAATACCCGTCAGGTGCTGGGTGCGCAGGCATGGGGAGAAAAGAATGTTTCGGCCCGCATCAACGCCATTGCCGTTGCCATCCGCGCTGGCATGACCGTGGAAGCACTGGGTCAGGTGGATTTCGTCTATTCCTCCTCGTCCTGTTCCATTTGGGACCCGGTGCAGATCGTCTGCGGTCAGGCACAGTAAGCGGAGGGTGAACACATGGCAGAACGCATCAACGCCGTCAAGACCAGCTTTTTTGGCAAGGGTGCCATCCGTCTTCTGGGACCGGAGCTTCAGAAGATGGGCATCCGCCGTGCTTTGCTGGTGACGGACCGCTTTCTCTATGATTCCGGTGCCGCTGCCCGGGTCGGTCAGGTACTGTCCGATGCCGGTGTGGAGTACGCTGTGTACTACAATGTGCAGCCCAACCCCACCGTACAGGTGGTGAACGACTGCATTGCCGCAGCCCGCACCCTGCAGGTGCAGCTGCTGGTGGCCCTGGGCGGCGGCAGCGCCATCGATACCGCTAAGGCAGCCAGCATCGTGGTGGCCTGCGGCGGTACCGTGGAGCAGTACGAGGGCGAGAACAAGTCCTCCAAGCCCGGCCTGCCCATCGTGGCGGTGAACACCACCGCCGGTACCGGCAGCGAGTGCACCTCCTTCTACATCGTCACCGACCCTGTCCGCCACAGCAAAATGGCCATGGTGGACCCCAACTGCATGGTCAGCATTGCGGTGAACGACACCGACTTCATGTCCTCCATGCCGCCCAAAGCTCACCGCCGCCACCGGTATGGACGCGCTGACCCACGCCATCGAGGCGGCGCTTTCCAAAAACGCCAACCCGCTCACGGACAAGGATGCCTACTGGGCCATGCAGGCGATCGTGCAGAACCTGCCCCGGGCCGTTGCCAACGGTCAGGATGAAGCCGCCCGCACCATGATGGCCTACGCCGAAAATGTGGCAGGCATGGCTTTCTCCAACGCGGGCCTTGGCATGGTGCATGCGATGGCACACGCGCTGGGCGGACACTACAACCTGCCCCACGGTGTGTGCAATGCGGTGCTGCTGCCCTACGTGCTGGCCTTCAACAGCCGCAGCCCGGTGTGCCGGGAGCGGTTCATGACCATTGCCGCTGCCATGGGCCTGCAGGGCACTTTTACCCCGGACACTGCCGCACCGGCAGTGATCCAGTTTGTCCGTCAGCTCAGTGCAGGCGTGGGCATCCCCGCAAACCTTGCGCAGCTGAACAAGGTGAACCCTGCAGATTTTGCCGCGCTGGCAGAGCTTGCGCTGCACGACACCTGCATGTCCACCAACCAGATCACCCCCACCCGCGACGAGGTGGTGGCGGTATATACCGCTGCTTTCCGCGGATAAACTTTGAGACCTCCTCCATTTTCTCCATACCCAAACAAAGCCGCCGCTCTCCCTCTGCAAGGGAATGCGGCGGCTTTGTGCTGTAAAAAGGGTGATGGGATTGTTTTTAAAGAGGGTTTTGTTATAATAAAATAAAAATGCGGCGCAGAATTAAGAGGAGAAAGCGATGGAAACAAGAGAAAAACAGGCGTACCTGATAGAAGCACATAAATGTGATGAGATGCTTCTGACCCTGTTGCGGATGCTGGATGTACCGTGGAATGATATATTCATCCACATGGACAGCAAAAATACGGACTACCAGCCGGAAACGGTGGAGTGCCGCATGAAATATGCGAAAGTGTTTCACGCAAAACGGCACAGTGTTGTGTGGGGCGGTGTCAGTCAGGTAAAAGCGGAGCTTGTGCTATTGAAAACAGCAGTGGCCCATGGCCCGTATCAGCATTACCACCTGATCTCCGGTGTGGATCTGCCCATTCAAACACAAGAAGATATCCGCGCATTCTTTGAGGCAAACCCGGACATGGAATTTGTCCATTTCGACCCGCACCCATTCAGCCCATTCAACGATGAGCGCGTTTATTACCGGCACTTTTTCCAGAATATCGATCTGCGCCGCCATCCGGTGCTCGGCGTGATCAATGGAATCCTGCTGTCGGGCCAGAAGCTGCTGAAAATAAAGCGCAATCAGGACGTTCACTTCACAAAGGGCAGCAACTGGTTCAGCTGCACGGACGGCTTTGCACGGTATCTGCTGACAAAAGAAGAGTGGATCCTGCAGGTGCTGGACAAGACCTTTTGCTCGGACGAGTTCTTTGTGCAGACACTGATCGTGCAGTCGCCGTATCAGGATAAGATCTATCAGGGGCCGGGTGATACCAGTGCCCGTGCCATCGATTGGGACAGAGGCAATCCGTGGGTCTGGAAATACGCTGATCTGGAACAGCTGAAAGCATCGCCCTGCATGTTTGCCAGAAAATTTGATATCGAAAAAGAACCGGAGCTTGTGCATGAAATAGAACGCCTGTATGCACCTCATATATAAAAACAGTGCCGGACAGTTTTCAGGCTGTCCGGCACTGTTTTACTGTTCATTCTTTTTCGCCAGATCCTTGGTGTACAGGGCACGGGTGGCGTTGAGCACAGCCAGCACCATCACGCCCACATCGGCAAAGATGGCGGTCCACATGCTGGCCATGCCGATCGCGCCCAGCACAAGGCAGGCAAACTTGATGGCCAGTGCAAACACGATGTTCTGGTACACGATGCGTAACGTGCGGCGGGCAATGCGCATGGCCAGTGCGATCTTGGCGGGGTCGTCGTCCATCAGCACCACGTCAGCGGCCTCAATGGCAGCGTCAGAGCCAAGAGCGCCCATTGCAATGCCCACATCGGCACGGGACAGCACCGGGGCATCGTTGATGCCGTCGCCCACAAAGGCGAGGTTCTCTTTGGGCTGCTTGGAGGCCAGAAGCTTCTCGATCTGATCGACCTTGTCGCCCGGCAGCAGGCCAGCGTGGTACTCGTCCAGGCCCAGCTCTGCGGAAACGGGCCTTTGCAACCGGCTCGGCATCGCCGGTCAGCATCACGGTCTTGCGCACACCGGCATCCTTCAGGCCCCGGATGGCCTGTGCGCTGTGGGGCTTTACCACATCGGCGATCAGAAGATAACCGGCGTACATGCCCTCGATGGCCACATGAACGATGGTGCCGGTCTCGCTGACGGCGGGAGCCTTCAGGCCCAGCTTTTCCATCAGGCGGGCGTTGCCGGCGGCAACGGGCTTGCCGTCCACCTTGGCGGTCACGCCGTGGCCGCCAAGTTCCTCCACGTCGGTGACACGGTTCGGATCGATCTCCCTGCCGTAAGCGGCCTTGATGCTCAGGGAGATGGGGTGCTTGGACCAGCTCTCGGCCAGAGCAGCGGCTTCCACCAGCTGCTCGTCGGTGATGCCGTTTGCCGGGTGGATGCCGGTCACCTTGAAGGTGCCCTGGGTCAGGGTGCCGGTCTTATCAAACACCACAACACCGGTGCGGGCCAGCTCTTCCAGATAGGTGGAACCCTTGACCAGAATACCGCAGGCGGAAGCACCGCCGATGCCGCCGAAGAAGCTCAGCGGAATGCTGATGACCAGTGCGCAGGGGCAGCTGATGACCAGGAAGGTTAAAGCGCGGTAGATCCAGTCCCCAAAGCGGGCGGGCTGGCCCATGAGCAGCAGCACGATGGGCGGGATAAAGGCCAGAGCCAGTGCGCCATAGCACACGGCGGGGGGTGTACACGCGGGCAAAACGGGTGATGAAGTTCTCGGCGCGGGCCTTCTTCATGCTGGAATTTTCCACCAGATCGAGAATTTTGGAGACGGTGGACTCGCCGAATTCCTTGGTAGTCCTGACTTTCAGCAGGCCGGTCATGTTCACGCAGCCGCTGATGACCTCGTCTCCGGTCTGGACGTCGCGGGGCAGGCTCTCGCCGGTCAGGGCGGCGGTGTTCAGGGCAGAAGCGCCCTCCACAATCACGCCGTCGATGGGCACGCGCTCACCGGGCTGGACCACGATCACGGTGCCGATCTCCACATCGTCCGGGTCCACCTGCTCCAGCCTGCCGTCTTCGCCCTCAATGTTGGCGTAGTCCGGGCGGATGTCCATCAGGCTGGAAATGCTCTGGCGGCTCTTGCCCACAGCCACGCTCTGGAAACAGCTCGCCGATCTGGTAGAAGATGATAACGGCACAGCCCTCCACGTAGTCGCCCAGTGCAAATGCACCCACAGTGGCAACGGCCATCAGGAAGCACTCGTCAAAGGGCTGACGGTTCTTGATGCCAAGCAGTGCCTTGCGCAGCACGTCCCAGCCGACCACCAGATACGGGATGCAGTACAGTACCAGCTCCACCGGCGTGGGGAACTGGGGCAAAAGCTTGAGGATGAGCACCAAAATCAGCGCAATGATGATGCGCTGCAGGTTCTTTTTCTGCTTTTTGTTCATACAAAACTCTCCTTTTGCGGGATCCATGGGCCGCATCACGCTGCGGCGGGCGGGGATTTCAACAACTTTTCCCCATAAAAATGGATATTCCACGGTTTTACCCGTTTTCCACGCAGTTTTTCAGGCGTAAAAGCGCTTTTCCACGTTTATTTTATGCTTTTTCCGCAAACGGTGTTGAAAACTGAGTGGAAACTGTTGAAAACTGTCTGATTTTTCAACAGAAAAAGTTATTGCACAACACAATCGCACACAAAGTAAAAAGCATCTGCACATTCGTTTGAGCTCTCAGAAAATCTACGAATTCTTGCTGCAGATGCTTTTTTTTTCTTTAGCGGGTCGCTCGCCCTCTCAGTCAAATCCTTCGGATTTGCCAGCTTTCTCCCAAAGGGAGAGGTGTCACCGCAGGTGACGGAGAGGGCGAGGCTGTTGATCGTGTGCAGCAACCTGCCGCGCATCAGATGTCAAAGATCTCGCAGTCGTCCTCCACCTTCTTGCAGGCGGCCAGAACGTTCACCATGGTGTCGTGGGGGGTCTGCACCTTCAGAGAACTCCACCTTCATCTTCTGGGTCATGAAGCTGACGGTAGCCTTTGCCACGCCGGAAACGGTGTTGGCGGCATCCTCCATCTTCTGAGCGCAGTTTGCGCAGTCCACTTCGATCTTGTAGCTCTTTTTCATAATAAGTACCAGCCTTTCGTTATTCTTCGATATGGTCCATGCCCATCGAGAGGATGCTGCGCACATGGTCATCGTCCAGTGCGTAGTAAACGGTTTTGCCATCGCGCCGGAACCGCACGAGCTTGGAATCCTTGAGCACCCGCAGCTGATGGCTCACCGCCGACTGGCTCAGCTGCACGGCGTTTGCAATGTCCTGCACGCACAGCTCGTTGTCGTGCAGTGCATACAGGATCTTGATGCGGGTGGAGTCGCCGAACACCCGGAACAGGTCGGCCAGCTCGTACAGCACCTCGTCGTCCGGCATATCCAAGGCTTCCGGCTGCGGCGCGGGCATTGCTTCCTTTATTTCCGCCATGTTGACATCTCCCTTCGCTGTGGATTCACATGAACGCTTGTTCATGTGTTCATAGTAGCACGCGGAATGCTCCTTGTCAAGGCTTTTTAAAGATTTTCGGCGTCTGCTCTAAATTGATGAAATTTGCCTTAAAACGCAGAAAATTTGCGTTTTTGAATCGCAATAAGGATGCGGATTGGAGGGAAGGCGAAAACAAAAAAGAGGTCGCCGCATGGTCAGTGTCCTCGCCCTCTCCGTCACCTTCGGTGCCACCTCTCCCAAAGAAAGAGGACTTGGCAGCCCGTTTGCGCAAAAAGAAAAAGAGAAATTTACAAAAAGTGTAAAACAGGGTGCGTTCTGGTGCAAAATGTGGTATCTTATAAAGGTGTTCAAAAATAAAATGCGCCATACGGCGCGCAAAAGGAGAGGAAAGTATATGACATTGGAAACCGGTATCCGCGGGGAGCAGAGCGTGCTCGTCACCGCAGCCAACACCGCAAAGACCATGGGCAGCGGCACGCTGGATGTGTTTGCCACCCCGGCCCTTGTGGCTCTGGCGGAAAAGACCTGCTGGATGAGCGTGGCCGACGCGCTGGGCGAGGGCAATGGCTCGGTGGGCACCAAGCTCGAGCTGGAGCACACCGCCCCCACCCCCCCGTGGGCATGACCGTGACCTGCGAGAGCGAGCTGGTGGCGGTAGAAGGCCGCAAGCTCACCTTCAAGGTGGCCCTGCACGACGAAAAAGGCCCTGTAGGCGGCGGCACCCACGAGCGCTTTGTGGTGAACGACGCCAAGTTCGCCGCCAAGGCAGAGGCAAAGAAGGGGTAAAACTCCTTCCGTCATCGCTGCGCGATGCCACTGTTCCCCTTTTTGTCACTTGCGTGACATCTTCCCCGGCCGGGGAAGTCTTTCTCATTGAGGGAGGCTTTGGCAGTACGGTAAAGTTCCCGGTTTTGCCAAAGGCTCTCCCCTTGGGAGAGCTGGCACCGAAGGTGACTGAGAGGGTGAGGACGCTGACCGAAGAAAACTATTCTTCATCCGTCTGCTCTGTTTGCTCCAATCGGATCGGCGGCGGGTCAGCTTCCAGCAGAAATTTTCCCCAGGTGCTGCTCGGCACGCTTCTGCGCGTCCTGCAAGAGCTGGGCGGCCTGCTCGCTGGCCCGGAACAGCTCAAAATACATCGCTTTATAGTCCGGCGCGGCGCACACCTCCCTTTGCATTCGATGGGGATAGTTTTTCCTGCGCAAAGAGGGGTATGCATCCCCGGAAATTTGACAAAAAAGAGGAATCCGTTATGAAAAACAAGAACCTTTCATGGTTCGCAGCTCTGTTGGTATTTGCCCTGCTGCTGTGGTGTACCGCCGCAACGCCCGGCAAGATCGCCGACCCGTCCACCTATACCTGCGCCGTGTACAGCACCATCTTTTCGCTGCTGCCGCCGGTGATTGCCATTGTGCTGGCGCTGAACACCAAGGAGGTGTACACCTCTCTGCTGGTGGGCATCGCATCCGGTGCACTGCTGTATGCCAACGGCAATCTGGAGCTGGCCATCAACACCCTGTTCTTCAACGAGGACGGCGGCATGGTGGCCAAGCTGTCGGACAGCAGCAACGTGGGCATTCTGATCTTTCTGGTCATGCTGGGCATCCTGGTGGCCCTGATGAACAAGGCGGGCGGCTCGGCCGCGTTTGGGCGCTGGGCGTCGAAGCACATCCACAGCCGGGCAGGCGCACAGTTTGCCACCCTGCTGCTGGGCATCCTCATCTTTGTGGACGACTACTTCAACTGCCTGACCGTCGGCTCCGTCATGCGCCCGGTCACTGACCGGCAGAAGGTGTCCCGCGCAAAGCTGGCTTATCTGATTGATGCCACCGCCGCACCCGTGTGCATCATTGCGCCGGTGTCCAGCTGGGCAGCTGCGGTCACTTCCAGCGTGCCGGAGGGCTCTGGCATCAACGGCTTTACCATGTTCCTGCGCACCATCCCGTATAACTATTACGCCATCCTCACCATGGTCATGAGCCTGTTCGTCATCTTTACCGGGGCGGAGTATGGCCCATGAAGCTGAATGAGACCAACGCCATGAACGGTGACCTGTTTACCACCGCCGACCGTCCCTACGGCGACGATGTGGACGATGGCACCGACTACCTGCGGCCATGTCATCGACCTGCTCGCCCCGGTGCTGGTGCTGATCGTGGCCTGCATCTTCGGCATGGTGTACACCGGCGGCTTCTTTGAGGGCGTGGACTTCATCACCGCCTTTGCGGACTGCAACGCCTCGGCGGGTCTGGTGCTGGGCAGCAGCATCGCCCTGCTGTTCACCTTTGTGTTCTACCGCGTGCGCAGCGTGATGACCTTTCAGGACTTTGCCGCCTGCATCCCCGAGGGCTTCAAGGCCATGGTCAGCCCCATGCTGATCCTCTCCCTCGCATGGACCCTGTCCGGCATGACCGGCCTGCTGGGCGCAAAATATTACGTTGCCAACCTGCTGGGTGGCTCTGCTGCAGCGCTGCAGTACATGCTGCCGGTCATCATCTTCCTTGTGGCAGTGTTCCTTGCCTTCGCCACCGGCACGAGCTGGGGCACCTTCGGCATCCTCATCCCCATCGTGTGCCACGCATTCCCGGAAGGCGAAATGCTGGTCATCTCCATCGCGGCCTGCCTGTCCGGTGCGGTGTGCGGCGACCACTGCTCCCCCATCTCCGACACCACCATCATGGCGTCCGCCGGTGCCCACTGCAGCCATGTGAACCATGTGTCCACCCAGCTGCCCTACGCCATTACGGCGGCTTCCTGCGCGGCAGTGTGCTATGTGATCACGGGCATTGCACAGGCTTTCCTTGGCGCAAACGGCAGCCTGTTCACCTCGCTGATCCTGCTGGCCGTTGCCATTGCCGTAGAGCTGGTGGTGCTCAGCGTGATCCGTGTGCGCACGAACAAAAAAGGCGGCAGAATAAATTCCTGCCAAAAATTCAGCTGTTTCGCTTTGCGCCGCGGCCAAAACGTGGTATTTTTAAATAAAATGAACTATCGGAGGCACACGACCTATGCTGGAACAGGCATTTCAGGACGTATACACCAAATTCAAGCTGCATTTTACCAGAACATTTTTCAGCGTTTTGCCACCCGGGAAGCCAGTCTCACCACGGTGGAGACCTTCTGCATGGAGAGCATCATGGCTATGGGCGAACCCACCATTGCGGAGTTTTCCCGCATGATGCAGATCTCCACCCCCAACGCGGCGTATAAGATCGGCAGTCTGGTGAAAAAGGGCTATGTGGAAAAGATCCAGTCCACCACCGACCGGCGCGAGTATCACCTGCGCCCCACCCAGAAGTATATCGATTACTACAACATCAGCTATTCCTACCTGCACACTGTGGTGGGCGCGCAAGAGAGCGCTTCTCCCCGGAGGACTGCGGCAAGCTGGAGGAGATCCTCACCATTGTGAGCACCGAGCTGATGCCCGAGTTGGATATGCTCAAGAAGGACGAAAAAGGCAGAATAAGCAACAAAGAACTCCCGGACATCCGTCCGGGAGTTCTTTTGTTTCCCCTTACTTCTGCTCTTTACATAGGAGGTAAGGATGCCGATGGGCAGCATCACGATGATGAAGATGCCCACAAGGCCGCCCAGCACGGAGCCGTAGCCTGCAAGGCGTGCGGCGAGGGAGAGCACCGTCATGATGATGAGCACCGGCAGCACGCCCTTGATGCCGCCCTTGACCACCTTGCTGCCGCTGGCAGAGCTGGCGAACAGGCCCAGCGCCAGCAGCAGCGGGCTCTGGATGATGTCCTTCATGGTTGCCATAAAATGTCCTCCCACTAAATACAGAATGAACGAAAAAAGGCGGGTGTTTTCGGCCAGCCGTCCTTGTGATACGGACAGGATACCGGAAAAGGCGGCATCTGTCAAATGAGTATGACGAAAGCGCAACCGGCATTTTAGGGATATTTCAGGAACAGGATCCTGCAAAGAACCTTTACTGCATTAAAATAATAAAGCACTGACCGCGAGTCACTTTGTATCCGTTAAAAATTGCATAAAATTTAAAGAAAAAATCTGTCGTTCTGCCAAAAGCAGTGGGGATACACCTTTGCAAAAGTCGTGAGACCTGTTATAATACAGACATATTCATATCGAGAGAATGGGTTTATCGGCGGCAATGAGGCCAAAGAGGAAACCGGCATCGTATTTTGAGGGAAAGGCCAATGGAACACGTAACCGAACAACAATTGACAAGGCGGCAGAGCACCGTATGGCGGGCGCTGCGTGCCGCCGCACCCCAGACCCTGCCGGTTCTGGCGGGTTATTTTGTGCTGGGCATGGGCTACGGCATCTATGTACAGTCGCTGGGCCTGCCAGTGTGGATGCCCATGCTCATGGGCACCGTGGTGTACGGCGGTTCGCTGGAATTTGTGCTGGCAAGCCTGCTGCTGAGCGCGTTCTCACCCCTTTCGGCGTTTCTGATGGCGCTGATGATCCAGGCGCGGCATTTGTTCTACGGCCTTGCCATGCTGGAACGCTACAAGGGCTACGGCCTGCGCAGCTTTTTATATGATCTTTGCCATGAGCGACGAGACCTTTTCCATCACCTGCTCGGCAGAGCCGCCGGAAGGGGTGGACAAGGGCTGGTTCATGTTCTTCATTACCCTGCTGGATCAGTTCTACTGGGTGGCCAGTGCCGGTCTTGGCGCGGTGGTGGGCTCGGTGCTGCCTTTCAGCACCGAGGGTGTGGATTTTGTCATGACCGCAATGTTCACGGTCATCTTCCTGAACCAGTGGGAAAAAGATCAGCAGCACGGCAGTGCCCTGATCGGGCTTGCCGCCCCATTGGCGTGTCTGGTGTTTTTGGCTCCAGCAGCTTTTTGCTGCCCTCCATGGGATGCATCCTGGTGCTGCTGCTGGCTCTGCGTAAACCGATCGAAAAGGCCGAAGGCACTGAAGCAGAAAAAAGCGGCGAGGAGGTGGGCGCATGACCGCAGTCCAGATGGGCCTGACCATTGCAGTGTGCACCGCCGCCACCATGCTCACCCGCTTTCTGCCCTTTGTGGTGTTCTCTTCCAAGGATCAGCAGCCGCCGGAGGTGGTGCGGTATCTGGGGCGGGTGCTGCCCGCCGCCATCTTCGGGATGCTCATCGTTTATTGCCTGAAAAGCGTCACCCCCTTTGCGGGCAGCCGCGGCATTCCGGAGGCCATCGCCCTGCTGGTGACGGTGGGCCTGCACAAGTGGAAGCATGAGACCCTGCTCAGTGTCGCAGGCGGTACGCTGTGCTATGTGCTGCTGGTGCAGCTGGTGTTCTGAAAGAAAAAAGCGCGCTGCCGAGCAGGAAGATTCCTGTACGACAGCGCGTTTGTGCATGGGACGATCCGCTGACAGCGAACCGAAGCAGGACCGTCCGAAAAACCGATGCTTTGCGACCCGGTCACGGAAATTTTTCAAAAAAGGTGTATACTGTAGAAAAATGCATCCGAAGGAGGGTTTTCCCATGCCCAGCATCATCATTATAGGTTCCGGCCCGGCAGGCATTTCCGCTGCTCTGTACGCTGTCCGCGCCGGTGTGGATACCGGTGCTCACCAAAGGCCCCGGTGCGCTGGACCGCGCCGAAAAAATTGAAAACTATTACGGCTTTGCCGAGCCGGTTTCGCTCTGGTGCGGAACTGGAACGCCACAGCATCGAGAATGCAAAGCGCCTTGGTGTGAGATTCGTCACAGCCGAAGCCGTGGGCCTGACCTATACGGATAAACTCACCGTAGAAACAGTGGATAAAAATTACCCGGCGGACGCTGTTATCCTCGCCACAGGTGCTTCCCGGGCGGTGCCGCGCATTCCGGGCCTTGCCGGGCTGGAGGGGCACGGCGTGAGCTATTGTGCCGCCTGCGACGCCTTTTTCTACCGTGGAAAGGACGTGGCGGTGCTGGGCAGCGGCGAGTACGCCCTGCATGAGGTGCAGGCTCTGCTGCCGGTGGCAAAAAGCGTTGCCCTGCTGACCAACGGCGCACCGCTGACGGCGGATTTCCCGCCGGAGGTCACAGTCTATCCGCAGGCCGTGGAGGCTGTTCTGGGCGAAACCGTTGTCACCGGCGTGCAGCTGTCCGGCGGGGTGCAGCTGCCTGTCAGCGGTGTATTTGTGGCACTGGGCGTGGCGGGCAGCACCGCACTGGCTAGGAAGATCGGCGCAGAGGTGGACGGGAACCGCATCGTGGTGGACAAAAAATGCAGACCACCGTGCCCGGCCTGTATGCGGCGGGCGACTGCACCGGCGGCCTTCTGCAGGTGGCAAAGGCCGTGTATGAGGGCGCGCAGGCGGGCACTGAAGCCGCCAAGGCCCTGCGGAAAGGATGAAAAGCAATGTCGGAAACAACAACCGAACACCGCGATTGTCTGGCCAAAGGTTTTCCCTTCTGGAACGACCTGACACCGGACGAACAGGACATGCTCTGCCGCTATACCCGGCCGGTGCACTACGCAAAGGGGGCAAGGGTGCACAGCCCGCTGGAAAGCTGTGTGGGCATCCTGCTGCTGCGCTCGGGCCAGCTGCGGGCCTACCTGCTCTCGGAGGACGGGCGGGACGTGACGCTCTACCGCCTGTTCGGCGGGGAGGTGTGCATCCTGTCGGCATCCTGCGTGATGGACTCGGTGAACATCGACCTGTATATTGATGCCGAAGAGGACACCGAGGCCTACTGCATCAGCGCGGGCATTTTCCGCAGGCTGATGCAGCAGAACGTGCATGTGCGCTGCTACGCCTATCAGATGACGGCGGAGCGCTTTTCCGACAGCATGTGGACCATGCAGCAGGTGCTGTTCATGAGCGCAGACCGCAGGCTTGCCATTTTTCTTACCGATGAGCTGGCCAAGACCGGCGGCGACGAGGTGCGCATGACCCACGACCAGATGGCAAAATACATGGGGTCTGCCCGCGAGGTGGTGAGCCGGATGCTGAAATACTTTGCGCAGGAGGGCTGGGTGCGGCTGTTCCGGGGCGGCGTGCAGGTGCTGGACAGGAAAAAGCTGCAGCAGCTGGCAAGAGGACAATAACAAAAAGGGGCGATGTGAACATCACATCGTCCCTTTTTGGTCATAGGTTATCCTTTGCAGCCCTGTTCTTCCCAGTCGCCAAAGTCGCTGGCTTCGGCGATCTTGGTGGGGTCGAATTTTCCGCTCTCGTCTTTGGGAGCAACAGCGGGGCCTGCTTCCACAGGGTTCTGGTTGGGAGCTTCCGGGGCGAACACCGGCTTCTCACCGCCCTCCGCGGGTGCCGCCGGGGCAGAGGCTTCTTCGGCGGGCTGGGCAGCAGCTGCCGCTTCTTCGGCAGGAGCTTCCGGCGCAGCTTCTTCTGCAGCCTTTTCGTTGGCAGCATCGGAGGCTTTGGCTTCCGCTTCGGCGTAGGCTTCGGCAGTCTTGGCGGCTTCCTCAGCGTTCTGCTCGGCGTCCTCCGGGAACTCTACTTCCTCCACATGGAGCGGGTCTTTCTGGTTCAGGATCTTGTCCAGTGCCACAATGGCAGCACCGGTAACGGCCACCGCAGCAGCCGTGCCAAGGATACGAAACAGTGTTTTCATGCCGGGACCTCCTTGAAAGATCAGATCAAGAGAATGTTACCACATCGTTCAGCGGCTTTTCGGCAGGCTCCACCGAAATGGCGGTGAGCACCGGGCCTTTGCCGCGGTAGATGTTATGGAACTTGTAGCCTACCTTTGCGGTCACCCGCACCCATGCGCGCTGCTCCAGCGCCTTGTAGCCATCGTAGCTGCAGGGGAAGCCCACGAACTGGATGTCCTGCACGCAGCAGGTCATGGCGAAACGGCCCGGCACGAAGCTGTTCTTGCCGGCACGATTGGTCTGGCACACCTGTGCAAGGAATTTGACCGTTTTGCCGGTGTACTTCTGGGGCTCGTCCTGACAGTCCATATACCAGATGCCGAAATCGTCATCCGGAATGTCGATAATATCCGCGTTGATGTCAAAGGGCAGCGGGTCGGGGATGTCGTCATAGGCCACGCTGCCGTCGGCAAACTCGTAGGCGATATCGCACTTGCGGGAAGCCTGACGCACCAGCTTGTGCAGCTCCTGACGGGCGGCATCGTTGTTCACGGCCTCGGCGCGGTTGAACACGATCAGCTCACTGCGGGCGATCTTGTCCAGCAGCAGGCTGCGCATGGAGTTGTCGCGGGCGTAGGTCAGGGCGGTGGTGCCGTCGGCGGTGGCGATGCACTGGTACACGATCCAGCTCTCGGGCAGAGCCTCGGCCAGATCCTGCAGCAGCCACATGCCGCTGTACTCAATGACCACACGGCCTGCACCGGATTCCTTTTCCAGCTTGAGCAGGTTCTGCGGGTTCAGCTCGGCCTTGTCCTCCAGTACCTTGACGGTCACACCGGGAAAGGCGAACTTTTCTCGGATTGTACTCTTCTTCGCCCTCTTCGCAGATCAGCAGCAGGGTCTTGTCGCCGGAGTCGAAGTTGGGGTCTTCAAAGGTCTCCTGAATGAATTTGGTCTTGCCGCTTTCCAGAAAGCCCACAAACAGGTAGACCGGAATTTCTTTTGCCATAGGAATGGTTTCTCCTTATCGATTTTACTTTGCTCCCTCAGCTGGCCGAACAGTTCAGCAGCCGAACAGCTCTGCAATGGCCTTTTCGTTCAGCTTGGAGCCGATGACCACCAGCTTGCCGCCCACATCTGCACCGCGGGCACGCACTTCCCATCGCCGGGCACATAGTCGAACTCAAGCCAGCCGTCTGCGCCGCCGTTCACGATGCCCTTGCTGCGAAGGATCATGCCGTAATTGCCGGTATCCAGCTCGGTGAGGGCGTGCTCCACTTCTGCCTTGGTGAACTTCTTGGCCGTCTCGACGCCCCAGCTGGTAAACACCTCGTCGGCATCGTGGTCATGATGATGGTGATGGCCGCAGCAGCAGTGGCCGTCATGGTCGTGATGATGCTCGTGCTCGTCCTCGTCATCGTCGTCATCGTGGTCGTGATGGTGGCCGCAGCAGCAATGGTCATGGTCGTCATGATCGTGATGATGGTGCTCGTGCTCATCGTGGTCATCATCTTCATCGTGATCGTGGTGATGCTCGTGCTCGTCCTCGTCGTCATCATCATCGTGGTCGTGATGATGGCCGCAGCTGCACACACCGTTCTCGTCATGGTGGTGATGATGGTGGTGATGCTCTTCTTCCTCGTCCTCGTGGGAGTGCTCCTCATTGGCCTTTGCAGCCATGGCGATCAGCTCTGCCTTGAAGTCGTCCTTGGTGGACATGGCCTTCAGGATCTGCTCACCGGTCAGCTCGTCCCATGCGGTGGTCACGATGGTAGCGGTGGGGTTCTTCTCGCGCAGCAGGGCGACCGCAGCGGCGATCTTCTCTTCGCTGGCGGTCTGGGTGCGGCTGAGCAGGATGCAGCTTGCGTGGCTGATCTGGTCGTCGTAGAATTCGCCGAAGTTCTTCATATACATCTTGACTTTGTTCACATCGGCCACGGTGACAAAGCTGTTCAGCTGCACATCCAGATGTTCGGCCACGCCTTCGACAGCGCGGGTCACGTCGGACAGCTTGCCGACGCCGGAGGGCTCGATCACGATGCGGTCGGGGTGGTACTGCTCCACCACCTGCTGCAGAGCGGCGCGGAAATCGCCCACCAGAGAGCAGCAGATGCAGCCGGCGTTCAGCTCGTTGATCTGGATGCCGCTTTCCTTCAGAAAGCCGCCGTCAATGCCGATCTCGCCGAACTCGTTCTCGATCAGCACCACCTGCTGGCCGGCAAAGGCCTCTTTGATGAGCTTCTTGATAAGGGTGGTTTTACCGGCGCCAAGGAAGCCGGAGAAAATATCGATCTTGGTCATGATTCAATTGCCTCTTTCTTTATAGCACACAGAGCCGCAGAGTGCTGGCTCAAAAATCTTACATTCCTATTATAACAAGGCTGTCAATGGGAAAACGGCCTTTTCAAGAAAAAATTGTAACTTTTTTGCAAATTGGCGGCATTTTGAGGGAGAACGAACTCCCTCAGTCAAAACCTGACGGTTTTGCTGAGAGGACGCCAACCCTCTCAGGCTCACTGCGTTCGCCAGCTCCCCCGGGGGGGAGCTTTTTGTTTTCTGAAGGTCGGCACGAATAAAGCTCCCCCTTTCGGGGGAGCTGGCAAAGCCGCAAGGCTTTGACTGAGAGGGTCCAGCCAGCGAGGATGCTCCCCGGCAGCGGAGGTCATTCCAAACCGTCCTGCCCCTGCATTGCAATCTTTTTCCCGGAATGATACAATAAGGACACAGAAAAATTCCCTGCCGCCGGGGGCTTTGCGGTCCGGCCATAAAAAAGGAAGCTGTCATATGAGCATGAATACCGTACCCGAGCGCCTTGCCGCGCTGCGTGCCGCCATGGCCGCAAACGGCGTGGCTGTTTATCTGATCCCGGTGGGGGATCCCCATGCCAGCGAATACCTGCCCTGCCCATTACACCAGCCTGACCTGGTTCTCCGGGTTCCACGGCGAGAACTCCAACCTTCGTGGTCACCCGCACCGAGAGCGCCCTGTGGGCCGACGGCCGTTATTTTGTGCAGGCCGGAAGGAAATTGCCGGTACCGAGATCGAGCTGCAGCGCATGGGGGAACCCGGCGTGCCCACCGTGGAGGAATACTGCGCAAACGCCCTGAATGAGGGCGAAGCACTGGGCCTGTGCGGCCTGACCGCCAGCACGGCCCTCGTGAACGACCTGAAAAAGGCACTGGAGAAAAAAGGCGCTTCCATCCGGACGCTGCGCCTTGAGGACGAGCTGTGGACCGAGGGCCGTCCTGCCCTGCCGGACACCCCGGCGTGGATCCTGCCGAAAGAATACGCGGGCTTCTCCCCGGCGCAAAAGCTGGATCAGCTGCGCAGCAAGCTCAGGAGCTGGGCTGCACCGCGCAGTTCGTGGGCAAGCTGGATAATCTGGCATGGCTGCTGAATCTGCGCGCCATGGACATCGAGTGCACCCCTATGCCATGGCCTACTGCTATGTGACCCCCAGACCGCGCGGTACTCTTCATCAACACGGCCCGCGTCACCCCGGAGGTAAAGGCAGAGCTGGAAGCCAACGGCATCACGCTGGCGGAGTACGACGATGTGCTGAAGTTCCTCGCTGCTGAGACGGAACCCCAGACCGTGCTGGCCGAGTGCTCCACGGTGAACTACGCCGTGTATCAGGTGCTGGAGCAGAACCCTGCCCTCACCGTGAAGGACGGCACCGATCCGCTGCTGCTGATGAAGGGCGTGAAAAACGAAACGGAGCTTGCCCATACAAAGCAGGCCCATATCCGGGACGCTGTGGCTATGGTGCGGTTCCAGATGGAGCTGGAAAGCCGCCTTGCTGCCGGTGAGACCCTGACCGAGCTGACGGTGGATGAAATTCTGCACAAGTACCGCAGTGCGGACGATAAATTCCTTGTGGAAAGCTTTGGCACCATTGCGGCCTACGGCGGCAACGCAGCCATGATGCACTACCACGCCACCCCGGAAGATCACGCTGTGCTGGAAAAGAAGGGCTTTCTGCTGGTGGACAGCGGTGCCACCTACATGGACGGCACCACCACATCACCCGCACCTACCCGCTTGGCCCGCTGACCGAGGACGAAAAGCGCTTCTACACATGGACTCTGCAGAGCCACATCGACCTTGCCAAGGGCCGTCTGGCTGGATTACTGCGAGTGTAAGATGATCGACACCATTGCCCGGGAACCGCTGTGGCGGCACCTCATCAACTACCGCTGCGGCACCGGTCACAGCGTCAGCTTTGTGGGCAATGTGCACGAAGGCCCCCATGCCCTGCGCCGCACACCACCCGGATGCGTCCCGGCATGGTGGTCACCGATGAGCCGGGCGTTTACGAGACCGACCTTGTGGGCATCCGCATCGAGAACGAGCTGGTGTGCATCCACAAGGCCGATAACCAGTACGGTACTTTCCTTGGGTTTTGAACCGCTGATGTTTGTGCCCATTGCCACCTCGCCCATCCTGCCCGGTGTGCTGGATAAGGACGAGATCGCATGGCTGAACGATTACCACCGTCAGGTGTTTGCAAAGCTGGCCCCGCACCTGAACGACGGAAGAGCGGGTCTGGCTGGCGAAAAGTGCGCCTCCATCGGCTGCTGAGCCGGATAAGCGCAAAAAACACCCGGATGCCGTACAGCGGCAGTCCGGGTGCGGTTTTCAGAGTAGTGCGCCGTTCTTTATACGGAAACAGCCGGTTACAGCCTGCAGGAATGGGTCTGTGGGGTGTCCAGCGGCGGAAGGTGAACTCATTTTTCGCCAAAAGGGGAGCGCAGAATGGCGGCCCGGTTTCCGGGTAGATGCCCAAGTTCGGTGTAGATGCTCTTGTACAGGCCCATCACCCGCCGCCGCAGCCGAAAGGATATCGGCGGTGGTCACTCTGGAGTGGGAGACGCTCTGGCTGCACTGCAGGTAATAAGTAGCCGATGTCCGGGATGGAAACGGCAGTGCGCACATAGCGCAGGTATTCGGTGTTGAACAGCTGATCTTCCGCAAACAGCTCTCTGCCGGAAGCGGATGCCGTGCCCGGCAAGGAGATCCCGGCGGTAGAGCTTGTTGCAGGGACTGCCATAGTAGAAGGTGTTCGGCTTCTGGATCAGATGCTTTGCGTACTCCTGTCCGGTGTACACCCCGGCAGGCAGATAGCCATAGGCCCGGGTGCGGGGCGGATTTCGCTGGAGCACGGTGCTGCAGCGCCTTTTCCCATGGGCGGATGTGCTCCACATAGTTTTCCGGGTACACCATCCAGAAGGGCGCGATCACAAGATCGGCGGTGTGGGCCTCGGCGGCGGAGACGAGCTTTTCCGTAAAAGTCCGGGGCCAGCCAGTCGTCGCTGTCCACGAACTGGACGTAGCGGCCATGGGCCAGCGCAATGCCCCTGATTGCGGGTGTCCGCCGCGCCGGTGTTGGTTTTATCCACCAGCGCAATGCGGTGATCGCTGAGCGGCAAGAGACGGCAGACCGAGAGGGTGCCGTCCTTGGAGCCGTCGTTCAGCAGGATGATCTCGATGCTTTTTATAGCTCTGGGCACAGATGCTTTTTTTTACACAGCGGGCAATGCAGCCTGCGGCGTTGTACATGGGCACGATGATGCTGACAAGGGGAAATTCCATAGCGTCTCCTTTTCTCAGATGCGGCTCATGGAAATCGATTTTTTTTGCAGTATGAGCCGGAGCAAAGCCTTCACCCCTTGGGGGAAGGTGGCGCGTAGCGCCGGATGAGGGGTATTTAGGGTAAAATGCTGCTGTCCTGCGCCCTCATCAGTCACCTGCGGTGACAGCTGCCCCTCTTTGTCACCTACGGTGACATTTTCGGGAGAATCTGTCCCTTCCGGGGAAGCCTTCATTCGGAAAATTGATTTCCGTGGATGCGGCTGTGGGTGCGGGCGGCGGCGTCGGAGAGCCGCTGCACCGGGCCGTTGGGCAGGGGGCTTTCAAACAGGCTCAGGTAGATGCCCCGCAGCCGCAGGCGGAACCGGTCGTACACGCCCAGCTGAATGCACATCTGCCGGTAGGCGCGGTACATCCGGTCACGGTGGCGCAGCATGTCTGCCACCCTCACCTGCGTGTGACAGACGCTCTGCGGGTTCTGGATGTAGCAGTAAACGGCCTCGTCGATGGCGGCGAACCGCTGCGCCGCCTGCAGATACCGGGTATTGAACAGCTGATCCTCGGCGAAAACGACATTTTCAAACCGGATCTGCGCCATCCGGATCAGGTCGCGGCGGTAGAGCTTGTTCCACAGCACGCCGTAGTAAAAGGCGGCGGCGTGGCCGGTGAGCTGCCACAGGTAATCCACCTTGCTGTACTCCCCTGCAGGCAGCAGGCTGTATTCCCGGGTGTCATAGCCGCCGTCTCTGCGGGGCACCATCATCCGGTAGGGGGCCAGCACAAGGTCGGCATGGCTGCGCCGGGCAGCTGCCACAAGGTTTGCCGTGCAGCCCGGCAGCAGATAGTCGTCGCTGTCCGCGAACTGGATGTACTCGCCTCTGGCCAGCGCAAGGCCGCAGCTGCGGGTGTCGGCTGCGCCGGTGTTCGGTTTGTCGATCACCCGGATGCGGGGTCGGCTTCGGCCAGCTTCCGGCAGATGGCAAGGGTGTCATCCCTGGAGCCGTCGTTCAGCAGAAGGATCTCAAGCTCCTGATAGCTCTGGGAGACGATGCTCTCCACACAGCGGGCAATGCAGCCTGCGGCGTTATAGGCGGGCACAATGATGCTGACAAGGGGTTCCGGCATGGCAAAGGTCTCCATTTCTGTTTTTTCGGTGCAGCGAGGTTTCATTTATCATACTCCAGCCCTGCGCAAAAATCAAGGCGGGCGGCTGGCGGGAGGGGAATGTCGGATGGTCTTTCACATTGCAGTATGCAGCACGGATGCGGCCCTGCGCAGCGGGCTGGAACGCCAGTGCATGGAATATTTTGCCCGGCGGCAGGATGCGTGCATCGTGCAGCAGCTGCCGGACGCAGATGCGCTTCTGCGCCGTGACGCCGAAGGCGAGCGGTTCGACCTGTATCTCATAGAACTGGCAGCGGTGGCGGCTCCGGCCGGGCTTTCGGCGGCTGCGGAGCTGCGCCGCCGGGGCCGCAGGGCTCCGCTGGCCTTTGCGGCCCGCACGGCCGCCCACGCCTACAGTGCCTACCGGGTGGACGCCATGCAGTATCTGCTGCTGCCGGTGCATCAGCAGGAGCTTTCGGCCCTGCTGGCCCGCGCCACCGAGCCGGAGTATGGCCCGGCCCTCACCGTGGCCACAGCCGAGGGCCTGCGGCTGCTGCCCTATGCCCAGCTCGAGTATCTGGAGTGCACCCACCATGTGGTGCGTTTCCACCTGCTCAGCGGGGAGGATGTGATGTCCCTTTCGCTGCGGGTATCCTTTGCCGAGGTGGCAAGGCCGCTTTTGGCGGACGGCCGTTTTTGCAGCCGCACCGCTCCTATGTGGTCAATCTGGCGGCGGCCCGGCTGCTGACGGCGGGCGAGCTGCAGATGAGCAGCGGTGCGCGCATCCCCATCCCCCGCGGGCGGGAGGGCATGGTGCGCGAGGCCGTCCGCAGCTGGACCGACCGGTAAAATGGCAAACAAAAAAGAGCTGCCTTGTGCAGCTCTTTCTCATGTACGGAAGTTCAGGCCTCTGATTTGGCGTGGCGTTTCTTTTCCTTGTCGGAAGCATCCAGAACACCAAAGCCCCAGCGGTTGGCCATGTCCATGATGATCTTCTGGGGCGAACCGGCGGGATAGGCATTCTCCGAGAATGCGGTCAGGAATTTGTACAGCTGCGGCTGCACCTTGTCGTACAGGCCCAGCTTTGTGTAAAGATCTTTGTAATAGCGGAACATCTGTAATTTGTTCTGCACGATGGTGGCCGGGTTGATCTGGGTGTGGCAGATGCTCTGAGGGTTCTGCACATAGTGGTAGCCTGCCTTGGGAATGGAAACGAATACGTTGGCGTACAGGATGTATTCCAGATTGAATACCAGATCCTCGGCCCAGCGCACCTCGCTGGTGAACTGCAGATGGTTGTCCACAAGGATGTCGCGGCGGTAGAGCTTGTTCCACAGAACGCTGTAGAAGAAGGATGCGGGCTTTTCCATCAGGCGCAGGGCAAAGGTCTCGCGGTCATAGATGCCCTCGGGCAGAAAACCGTATTCGCGCACATCATCGGGACGCTTTTCCTCGATGCCAAGGTTCTCCTGCAGGTTTTCCAGAGCCTGACCGGCCTTGCAGGAGTTTGCCGGGATCACCATCCAATAGGGGCGATCACCAGATCGGCATTGTTGGTCTCGGCGGCCGTTACCAGCCGCTCGGTAAAATCAGGCTCGATATAATCGTCGCTGTCCACAAACTGTACGTACTTGCCGGATGCAAGGGTCATGCCGCAGTTGCGGGTGTCCGACACGCCGGAATTGGACTTGTCCACCAAAACGATACGCGGGTCTTTTTCGCGGAACTGCTCACAGACCGAAAAGCTTTCATCTCTGGAACCGTCGTTGACCAAAATGATCTCGATATTCTTCCACGTCTGCGCACAGATGCTCTCCAGGCAGCGGGCAACACTATTCTGCACATTGTACACTGGCACGATAATGCTGACGAGTGGGTTGTTCATGACGGAAGGTCTCCTCTTTACGGATATTATACCTTTATATTTTGAAAATCAAACGGTGTATTCTCACATATCTTACAAAAACCGGGAAATGAGGGCACTGCCCCCTTGGGACAGTCCTGTTTATAATATCATACTCTTCTTGACGGCAAAAAGCAAGAGTAATACCCCTTTAATATGAAAAGAACCGCACTCTGCGGCCCTTTTTTATTACACGGCGGTCCAGTCCAGCGCATCCCACCGGGGAGGAACTGGCTGCAGACGCGGCGCATCTCCGGCTCGTCGGCGGCAGAGGTGGGGTCTGCGATGCCCACGACGTAAAATCCGGCCCCGTGCGCCGTGGAAGCGGCGTACACTGCATCCTCGCACACCGCACACCGGGCGGGGTCTGCACCGCCCAGACGGCTCATGCATTCAAAGAACACTTCCGGGCGGCTCTTGTGCAGCGCGCCCTGCGCCTCCACGATGAAGGAAAAATACCCGGCAATGCCAAGGCGGGTGAGGACGGTGCGGCACTGGTCGGCCCAGGTGTTGGAGCAGATGCACATGCGGGCACCCTCGGCCTGCAGCTTTGCCAGCATCCTGCGCACGCCGGGCTTGAGCTCCACGGTCTCGTACAGCTCGGCGATCACCTCCCGCATCACGGCAAAGTAGCTCTCCTCGGTCAGCGGCAGATCGTATTCCCGGATCAGGTACCGTGCGCCTTCCTGCATCCCCATGTTCAGCAGGGTGGCACGCAGGTCGGCCCGGGGCGTGCGGCCGTAGCGGCGCAGCAGGGCGTCCGGCGCACCCTCCCATACTACGGTCATGCTGTCGGTCAGGGGTACCGTCCATATCAAAGATCCATTGGCTGCAGTGCATGAGAATGCCTCCTTTAAAGTATCCTGACAAGTATACCATGTTTCTTAGCCGGGAGAAAGCCTTCAATTTACAAAAAAAGGGAGAAATTTCTCCGGAAATATGCTATAATCTGAACAAAACCGGAACCAATCAAAGGAGGCGGAGGCAATGGAAGAACGCAGTGTCCCGTGCAGGGCTCTGGTGCTGGCCGGCGGCGGTGCCCGCGGCAGCTATCAGGTGGGCGTGTGGAAGGCTCTGATGGAGCTGGACTGGCACCCGCAGATCATCACCGGCACCAGTGTGGGCAGCCTGAACGGTGCCATGTTCGTGCTGGACCAGTACGAAACGGCGCGGGACATGTGGCTGAGCATCCGCAGCAAGGACGTGATGGAGCTGCCGGAAGAGGATGCCGACCTCTCGGCCCTGCACCAGTTCCTGCGCAGTGTGGTGAAGGCCGGCGGCATGGACGTGACCCCGCTGGAGGAGATCGTGGAGCGGGTGCTGGACGAGGATGCCCTGCGCGCCGCACCCACCCGCTTTGGCCTTGTCACGGTGGAGCAGCGGGGCCTCAAGGCCCGGGAGCTGACGTTGGACGAGATCCCGGCCGGAAAGGTAAAGGATTACCTCATGGCCTCGGCGGCCTGCTTCCCTGCCCTGCGGGCCCGGGAGATCGACGGGGTCAAGTTCCTGGACGGCGGCTACAGCGACAACATGCCCACCGGCCTTGCCAAAAAGATGGGTGCCGACGAGCTGGTGTGCGTGGACCTGGAGGGGTGGGCATCACCCGCCCGAACCTCACCGGCCTGCCCACCGTCATGGTGCGCAGCTACTGGGAGCTGGGGGACATCCTGCACTTTGACCCGGACACCGCCCGCCGCAACATCGAGCTGGGCTACTACGACACCCGCCGCGCTATGGGATATCTGCGGGGGTGCGCCTATGCGGTCTCCTGTGACGCCCAGAGCTGTGCGGACGCTGCTGCTTTCCATGCAAAATTTGAGCGGGTGCAAAAGCAGGTGCGGGAGAAATACCCCGTCACCCTGACGGCGGATGCCGCCCTGCTGCTGGCCAACATGAAGGATGCGGACCTTGCCCCGCTGGAAGCTGCCGCCGAGGATGTGGGCGTGAGACCCTACCGGCTACTATACCACCCACACCCTGTGCGATGCGTTCCTTGCAAAGTGCGATCAGGCACGGATGCAGAGCTTTGCACCGCTGTTTGAGGGCAGCGCCGATGCGGCGCGGGCTGCGCTGGCGGCATTGCTGCCCAATACCTTTTTGCAGGCGCTGGTCTGGCACACCCTGACCGCGCCGGAAGCGGAACTTTTGCCGGAGGTGAACCCGAAATGAAAGTGTATAAAGGTTTCTGCGCTTCTCCCGGCCTTGTGCTGGGGCAGGTGAGCCGTTGGGAGCACCATGTGGAGACCACGACCGTGGGCCCCTTTAAACCGTCCCGGGAGCTGCAGCTGCTCACCGATGCCATCCGCACCGCACAGGACGAGCTGGAATCCATGGCAGACCGCGCTGCGCCCAGCGAGCAGGCCATCCTCCAGTTCCAGAGCATGATGCTGGACGATGAGGGCATGATGAACGAGGTGCGCTTCTGCATCAATGCAGGCATTGGCGCCGCTGCGGCCATGAATCAGGTGGGCCAGCGCTACGCCGACCAGCTGGCCAACATGAAGGATAACCCCTACATGCAGCTGCGCAGTGTGGATATTCTCGACGCAAGCCGCCGGGTCATCAACATCATCACCAACCGCCCCCGCATGTGGCTGGCGCTGGACCACCCGGTGATCCTTGCCGCAGAGCGGCTGATGCCCACCGACCTGTTCAGCGTGCCCTCCGGCATGATTTTAGGCATCATCACGGCAGAGGGCAGCGGCCAGAGCCACGCGGCCATCATTGCCCGGGCAATGAATATCCCGGGCATCGTGCAGGTGGGCCGGGATTTTCTGGACGACTGCGACGGCCGCACCGTGATTTTGGATGCCACCGGGGGCCAGTGCACGCTGGACCCGGACGCTGCCGCCCGCCAGCAGGCCGAGACCCGCATCTGCGAGCTGCAGCGCGAGAACGAAGAGATGGGGCAGCTGCATGCTCTGCCCAACAGGACAAAGGACGGCCAGCCCTTTGAGCTGCTGGCCAACTGCTTTGGGCCGGAGGACATCGACACGGCCATGCAGTCCGGCGCACAGGGCGTGGGCCTGCTGCGCACCGGCTACATGATGCTGCCGGGCCGCATCCTCGATGAGCAGGAACAGTATTTCTTCTACTGCTCCTGTCTTGCTGCCGCCAAGGGCTGCCCGGTAACGGTGCGCACCTTCGACTTTGGCTCAGACCGCACCATTTCCGACGCCTATCAGGGCCTGCAGTCTTCCAAGCTTGGCCTGCGGGGCATCCGCAACAGTCTGCGCCAGCCCCACCAGTTCGAGACGCAGCTCTGTGCACTGCTGCGCGCCGCCGCCCGCGGCCCGCTGCGGGTGATGTTCCCCATGGTGACGAATGTGGAGGACTGGGACGCCGCCATGCGCGTGGTGGAGCGCTGTCGGGAGCATCTGCGGGAGCGGGGCGTGCCCTTCAAGGAGGATACCAAGTTCGGCGTGATGCTCAGTGTGCCTGCCGCCTGCCTGACGGCTGAGGAATTTGTAGAGCACGGGGTCGATTTTCTTGTGGTCGGCACCAACGACCTGACCCAGTACACCCACGCCGCCGACCGTGAGCTTGCCAGCGCGGAGCACTACTACCGCCCGGCCAGCAGCGCCATGAAAAAGCTCATCACCATGGTGCTGGATGCCGCAAAGGCGCGCAATGTGCCGGTGACCATCTGCGGCCTTGCGGTGGGCAACCCGGCCAACACGGTGCAGTATCTGCAGCTGGGCCTGCGCAGCTTCTCGGTGAGCCCGCAGAACCTTTTGAATGTGAAGAAAGCTCTGCTGGAGCTCTGACGCTCCAAACTATTTTTTTGACAGCAGCCCGGAACGATCTGTGGGTCGTTCCGGGCTGTTTTTTTCTGCGGCTGCGAAAGCATTTTCTCTTCCATTTTTTACAGAACGCACGAAAAAACGGGGGGGGGTATCCAAAAGGTTCGTACAGAATGAAGATTGCGCCTTGCTGCAGAAGTGCTATACTTTAAATGTTTAAAACGTGCGGGCAGGCGAAAAAAGCCTGCATGCACGAAAAAAAAACATGAGAGGAGTTATCTTTATGAAGAAGTTTGGCACACGGCTCATCAGTGCGGTACTTGCAGGCTGCATGATGACCTCTGTCCTTCCCGTGAGCGCATTTGCTCTGGAGGGAAGTGCAGAATTTGAACGCACTGTGAGCGCACAGGAAAATTCCGATGCGCCTGCAGAGCCCTCCGGAGCGGAGGCAGCGGTCTATTCCTGACCGGCGGCGAGACCATCAACAAGAAGTTCATTGAAGAGCATGGCGGCAGCAAGGTTTATTCCATAAGCGGTACCTATGCGGACGGGATCGTGATCGACGCTGAGGACGACGACGATGTGGTCATCAACGTCACCGGAGGAACGACCTTTGAAAAGAGTGGGAATAAAGACGACTGTGCGAACTTTATTACAGTCCGCAACGCCAAGAGCGTGACCGTCAACGCTGAGGGCAGACCATCAAGACGGCAGAGGGCCTCGCCTTCAACCGCTGCTTCTATGCCGAAAACAGCTTCACGGGCACCGCAGTGCTTAACGGCGGCATCTATAACTGGCCGTGTGACGACATCGCCGCATGCTATCTGTGCGGCGGCGACTGGACGTTTAACAATCTCACCATGAACGCCGTCCTGCGTGCTATTGAAACAGATAAAGGGAGCCAATGTGATCGTCAACGGCGGCACCTACGACTGCAGCGAGAGCTTCAGCGCAACGTTTTGGATCAATGATTCCCCAGCTCGTCCTTCAATTATGTGAAAGCCACCGGCGTCGGCTGGGTCATGAACGCCATGAACAGTCAGGTCAATATCGTCGGCGGCTCTTACTCCCGCACCTATAAGGACCTCCCGCGATACAAAGATCGTCCGACGCTGCGCGTCGCCAATAGTGCAACGCTGAACGTCACAGATGCCGAAGTCACCGGAACCTACTGCGATGTGTTTGTGACGGGCGCCACCGCCAACCTTGTCGGCGGTACTTATACCAACACCAACCAGTATCTTAATCTTGGCTACGAGTCCCCTGCACTGAAGGTATGGAACGGCGGCACATTGAGCGTCAAGGATGCCGTTGTGGATTGCACGGGCGACAATGCTGCCATTTCTTCGGGCGAACCGGCAGGGTCGTATTACCATTATAAATATGGGGACGGCGGCAAGCTGGTCGTTGAGAACTGCACGATCAAAAACAGCAAATACGGCATTTATCTCGGTCAGGGCAGCAGCACCTCCGCAGAGCTGAAGAGCGCCACGTTTGAGAATAACGAGAGCGATATTTACCTCGAGTCCGGCAAGAAGATCACCATCAGCGATACCTTTACCACCCCCGCCACCATCAAGGTTGCCGACCCGGAAGAAGGCCGTCAGCTCACGGTCGAAGGCAATGCAAACAAGCTGCACCTTGTGGGCCAGAACGAGAGCTACCGCGTGGCGTATGACAAGGCACAGCACTATTATTACCTGACCCAACGGGCACCCGGCTACACCCTGACCGCCAAGGATGCCACGGCAACGATCAAGGTCGGGGGCGTTGACACTAAGGTTGACCCCAATGACGAGATCTACGAAGGCACCCCGGTCACCCTGACCGCAGACCCAGCCCCCGATGGACAGAAGTTCGCAGGCTGGGCCGGGATCGTGATCTTGAACGGCGTTGTACAGAATGAAATGAATGACCTGCTGAGCTTCCCCAATGAGGAGGACCATACCACGGCGAACTTTGAAATGCCCAAAGGCAACGTGACGGTCAGAGCCGTGTACGAAGCCGTGGACCCCGTGGAGCCGCCTGTGGACCCGGTGGACCCGGTAGATCCTGTGGGCCCGGTAGTGGACCCCGTCCTGCCCGGTGTCATCATCGGCGGCGCTGTAATCCTGGGTGCCTATGAGACCGGCACCGGCATCTACCGTCTGATGAACATGCAGGGCATCCCCCTGCCTTCCAACCGCATCGAGCTGGCAGAGCTGGTCTGGGAGCGTGCAGGCAAGCCGGAGCCGCAGAACATGACCGATGAGAACCTGTATGCGGACATTGACGCCGACGATACCGATGCCCAGAAGGCTGCACACTGGATGGTGGAGCAGGAGCTGATGAAGTTCGACGAGGACAACAACAAGTTCCATCCGTGCTTCCCGGTCAGCAAGCTGCGCGTCTGCCTTACCTGGCAGAATGCAAAGGACAAGGGCCTCATTGACTGATCTGCCCTGCGTCTGTACAGCGGAACAATAAAAAAACAAGGGGCCGCTCCTTTCCGGGAGCGGCCCCTTGTTGCTGTCCGGAAGGCCCGCAGGCGCTGCCGGGCAGCACAAAGCATTATTCCAGATTCCCTGTCAGGGTCATTACCGAAGCAAGCACGGCCAGCGGGGCTGTCTCGCACCGCAGGATGCGGGGCCAAGGCCCACCGTTCTGGCACCGGCCTTTGCGGCCATCTCGGCTTCCTCGGCGGCAAAGCCGCCCTCGGCTCCGGTCACGATGGCGATTTTCAGCTTTCTGCCGTCGGCAGGCGCGGTCTCTGCCAGCAGTTGGCACAGGGGCGCGCCGCCGCACTCGTAGCAGAACAGCACAAGGTCGTACTGTGCAAAGGTGCGGCACACGGCACCAAAGTTTGCCAGCGGCAGGGCCACATCCGGCAGAATGCCCCGGCCGCACTGCTTGGCGGCTTCCACCGCAATGCGGTTGTAGCGCTCGTTCTTCTGCGCCTCTTTTTTGGGCGCGGCCACGCAATACCGGCTGAAGAAGGGCACGATGTGGGCTGCGCCCAGCTCCACGCCGTGCTTGATGATCTGCTCCAGCTTGTCCTGCTTGGGGTAGCCGGCCAGCAGAGTGACCTCCACGCTGGGTTCGGCGGCGCTGGGATAGCCCGGCTCCACCCGGAACTCCACGCACTCGTCCCCAAAGCCGGTGATGGTGGCGGTGTATTCCACGGCATTGCCGTCGCATAGAATGACAGTATCGCCCAGCCTTGCGCGCATCACACGGGCAAGATGGTGGGCATCGGCCCCGCGCAGGGTGGCGGTGCCGTCAGAGATCTCGGTGGTAAAATAACGGTGCGGCATAAAATCTCCTTACGCTTTCTTGCAGACGATGCACTCCCAGCCGCGCTTCTCCTTCACTTCCACAACGGCAAGCCCGGCTCTTTTCCAGCCCGGCGATCACTTCGTCCTTGCGGCTGTCGATGATGCCGCTGGCAATAAAGGTGGCACCCTCCGCCATCAGGCCCGGCACGGCGGGAGCCAGAGACAGAATGGCGTTGGCCACGATGTTGGCGGTGATGATGTCGTATTTGCCGCTGGCCTTATCGGAAAGGTCGCCCACCAGCACGGTCAGCTTGTCCTGCACGCCGTTCAACGCGGCGTTCTCGCCTGCGGTGCGCACGGCCACAGGGTCGATGTCCACGCCCTCGGCCACGGCAGCGCCCAGCTTCAGCGCCGCAATGGCAAGGATGCCGCTGCCGGTGCCGATGTCCAGCACCCGCTCGCCGCCGGTCACCCGCTCGTCCAGCGCTTCCATGCACAGGCTGGTGGTCTCGTGGCCGCCGGTGCCGAAGGCAAGGCCCGGGTCAAGGATCAGCTTTACCCGGTCGGTGTCGTACTGCTGCCACGAGGGCACCACGGCCAGCCGTTTGCCGATCTCCAGGGGGGTGGTAATACTTGCGCCAGCCGTTCTGCCAGTCCTCCTGCTCCACGCCCTCGGTCTCCACGGTGTAGGCGATGTTTGCAGCTTCCATGCGGGCAGCAATGAGGGCCAGCGTATCCACGGGGAAGTGCCCGGCTCCAGATACATATGGATGATAACGGTATCGCGGGGCTTGTCCAGCAGCTCCTGCTCGATCAGATCCACATGGGCGATCTCGGCCACCTGCTGCTCGATGTCGCTGTAGTCTTCGATATAGATGCCGCCCTCGGCGATCATGGTGGCAACGGCTTCGGCGTTGTCGGCATCGGCCTTGGCCACGGTCAGGCGGATATCAGTCCATTCCATAAAATAAACCTCCTTCGGGTTCCCGCTTTTCTTATAATAGTATAGTACCCGATTCGGCTGTGGGATGCAAGCCTTTGGGCAAAATGTACGTAAAAAGAAAAGAATTTTCAACACAAAGACGACCCTTGTGCGGAAAACCCAAAAATTATCGACTGAAAAACGGCCAAATGAGGACTTTTGATGCATTTTGATAGAAAAAAGGCGAAAGGGACTTTCTTTTTTGCGGAAATATGTTACTATTCTATTACGGAATTATGGACGGCCTGCAACCAGAGGCGTCTGTAAACACAAACATTTCTTAAGGAGGAATGTGCTTTATGATGAAGTATCTCCAGAAACTGGGCAAAGCTTTGATGCTTCCCGTCGCGGTCCTGCCGATCTGCGGCATCCTGATGGGTCTTGGTTATGCCCTTGCTCCGGGCGTTATGGGCGTTCCCGGTGCAGCAACCTCCGGCGCAGCATATACCGTTGGCTTCCTGCTGGTCAAGGCAGGCGGCGCTCTGATCGATAACATGGCATGGCTGTTTGCCATTGGTGCCGCTGTCGGCCTTGCAGACAACGACGGCACCGCAGGTCTGGCCGGTCTGGTCAGCTTCCTGATGATGCAGCAGCTGCTGAACCCCGGTGTGGTCGGCATGGTCCGTCACCTGGAAGAAGGCACTGCTACCTACATCGCCTTCAGAAGGTCGCCGGCAACTCCTTCATCGGCATTCTGGCCGCTGTTGTGGGCGCTGCCTGCTACAACAAGTTCAAGGATATCCAGCTGCCTGACTGGCTGGCATTCTTCTCCGGCAAGCGCTTCGTTGCAATCGCTACCGGTCTGATCTCCATTCTGGTGTCCGTTGTTCTGCTGTTCGTCTGGCCCGTCATCTTCGACGCTCTGGTCGCAATCGGCAACGGCATCGCTGGCATGGACGGCATCGGCGCCGGCATCTACGCCTTCCTGAACCGTCTGCTCATCCCCACCGGCCTGCACCACGCTCTGAACAACGTGTTCTGGTTCGACACCATCGGTCTGGGCGACCTGAGCCACTTCTGGGCTGGCGAGACCTCTGCTGATGTGGGCTGGAGCCTTGGTATGTACATGTCCGGCTTCTTCCCCTGCATGATGTTCGGTATCCCGGGTGCTGCCCTCGCTATCGTTCAGACCGCTAAGAACAAGAAGGCTGCCATCGGCCTGGTTCTGTCCGCTGCAATCTGCGCCTTCGTCTGCGGCGTTACCGAGCCCTTCGAGTTCGGCTTCATGTTCCTGTGCTTCCCGCTGTACGTTGTGTACGCTGCTCTGTACGGCATCTTTCACCGTCATCACCTACTACTCCGGTTTCCGTGCCGGCTTCTGCTTCTCCGCAGGTGCCACCGACCTGGTGTTCTCCGCTTCCCTGCCCGCAGCTGCCAAGACCTGGATGATCATTCCTCTGGGCATCGCAGCCTTCGTGGTGTTCTACGCAGTGTTCTACTTTGCCATCACCAAGTTCGATCTCAAGACCCCTGGTCGTGAGGACGAGGACGAAGAGGCCGAGAAGAAGGTCGTTCTGGCAAACAACAACTATACCGAAGTCGCTTCCGCTGTTCTGGCTGCTGTCGGCGGCAAGGAGAACGTGAAGGAAGTTGGTTACTGCGCAACCCGTCTGCGCTTTGAGGTCAAGGATAACGCCAAGGTGGACGAGAAGGCTGTCAAGGCCGCTGGTGCTGCCGGTGTCATCCGCCCCAGCAAGAACGCTTGCCAGGTGATCATCGGCACCAAGGTGCAGTTCGTGTACGACGAGCTGAAGAAGATGCTGTAACGCACACAGCATTCTGAACGGAGTTTGTGCGGGAGACTGGTTGCTCCTGCATTCCCATAAAAGCCGCCGGGAGCAGGGCAGAACCTGCCGCTCCCGGCGGCTTTTTGCGTTCCCGCGCGGAGTGTGCTATACTGGTTCAAAAGGCAGATACGGGAGGAAAAACCATGAGCAAAGTGTACAGCTGGCGGAAACTGAACGAAAAAAGAACTGACGCGGGTCTATCTGGACGAAATGCGGCGGGACTTTCCGCCCACGGAGCTAAAGCCCCTGAGCATGATCCTGAACAGCGAAGCGGACGGCACAGCCCACACATGGGGCGTGTTCGACGGCGAAACACTGGCGGCGTACCTGCTCATGGTGGTGCGCCCGGCAGGCAGCAGGGTGAGCCAGCTGGATTACTTTGCCGTGCTGCCGGAATACCGTGCTGCAGGGCTGGGCGCGCAGCTGCTGGCCGACCTGCCGCAGCACGAGCGCGGTGCGCAGGCCATCCTCATTGAGGCCGAATGCCCGGATAAGGCAGAGGACGAAGCTATGGCTGTGCGGCGGCTGGGCTTTTACTCCCGGTGCGGCGCGCGGGACACCGGCTTCACCGAGCACTTGTTTGATGCATGGTTCCGCATTCTGGTGCTGGACTGCCCGGGTGCCGGTACCTTTGCGGACCGGCAGGCCGTGGATGCCCTGGTGGACTGCTACCGCCGCACCATCAGCGAGACCGAGTGGCAGAAGTACGTGCAGTTCTACTGCCCGGACGGAACAAAATACTGCTGAGCAGAAGGCGCTCTGTGCAAATTATGTGTACAGAGCGCCTTTTTGTCATATTTTTGTTGACAGACTCCCAAAAAGTGGTACGCTAAAAGCACAGAAAAACGCTTTTAGAGGAGGGCAATGTTATGGCAGAAAAAATGACCCGGCGTACCTTTATGAAGAGCGCAGCAGCTGCGGCTGCAGCGATCTCTTTGTCCGGCGTGCTGACCGGCTGCGGCGGCGGTCTGGCACAGGATGAGGTACAGATCGGCGCATTTACCGCAAAAAGTCTACAATGCAAAGGCTTTCTGGGTCGGCGGCACGGGCACCAACAGCAGCAATTATATCACAGCCACTGCACGGCTGACGCTGGACACGAAAAACAGCACCTTTGTTTCGCAGCAGTATCAGGGCATGTTTGTGGGCACCATTGGTGATTCTGCACTGAGACGAATGCACCGAACGGAAGCGACAGTCTGGTCGCTTCCAACATGCTTTTCTGAGCGCATTTCTAAAAAAGACCGAAGTGGAGTTGAAACTGAGCTTTGAGAAGGAAGAGGATTTTGCAGCGTTTAAGAATGGCACACCGGTCAAGCTGACCATTACCATCAACAATACACCGGGCTATCTGTATCTGTACTGGAACGGTGAGCAGAACGGTCTGGTCGTGACCAATGCCGCACCGCAGGCATAATAAAATCATCCCGTGAGCGTCATGCCGCCGGGCATTCCTGAAAAGGAGTGCCCGGCGGCTTTTTGTCCCTTTGCCCAGCCAGAAAATGGCATTTTCGGCATATTTATCCTGTTTGTAAAATTTGAGTACAGGCTTTTCATGCCGGCTTTACGCAGGCTTGACACAGCCGCCGGAGCCTGTGCAAAAGCTTTACCTCCATTTTGCGCGTACATGGTCGCAGCGCACACGGCGGTGCGGTACAATTAGGCCGTTCCCAAGGAAAACACAAGAAACAAAAACATCGGCCGGAACGGCGTTCCGGCATTTATTGGAGGAAAAGGGTTATGAAAAAGATCACTCGTCGTTCGTTTATCACTGTCTGCGGCGCTGCTGCTGCGGCTATGGCTCTGACCGCCTGCGGCGGCACAGCCTCTTCCACTGTGGCATCCTCTGCTGCGGAGTCCACCTCTTCTTCTGCCGCTGCTGAGACCGCTGCAGGCACCCTGTCCGGCAATGTGGCTACCGGCGGTTCCACCTCTATGAAGAACGTCATCGCCGCCCTGACCGAGGACTTCGCTGAGATCGAGCCGGATGTCACCATCAGCTATGACCCTACCGGTTCCGGCGCAGGCATCACCGGTGCTACCGATAAGACGCTGGACATCGGCCTGTCCTCCCGCGCCCTGAAGGACGATGAGAAGAACGATGTGGACGGCACCACCGTGGCTCTGGACGGCATCGCCATCGTTGTCAATAAGGACAGCAAGGTGGCAGACCTGACCGTGGACCAGCTGAAGCAGATGTTCACCGGCGAGATCACCAACTGGAAGGATGTGGGCGGCGACGACGGCGAGATCGTTCTGGTGGGCCGCGAGGCTGGCTCCGGCACCCGCGATGGCTTCGAGAGCATCGTGGACGTCAAGGATTCCTGCAAGTACGCGCAGGAGCTGACGGCTACCGGCGCTGTCATCAGCGCTGTGGAGGCCAATCCTCTGGCCGTCGGCTACGCTTCCCTGTCCGCTGTGGGCGACACCGTCGCCATGGTCACTGTGGAGGTGTGGAGTGCAGCGAGGACACCGTCAAGGACGGCAGCTACAAGATTCAGCGTCCCTTCGTGTTCGTCACCAACAAGAGCGTGACCCTGTCGGAGCAGGCACAGGCCTTTGTGGACTTTGCCACCAGCAAGGACGCAGCCGACCTCATCCGCACCGCAGGCGCTGTGCCGGTGAACGAGTAATGGTTAGCGGGCTCGCCCTCTCCGTCCGGGTGGTTTGCCGGGGCAAAGTCTCCCCGGTGAACCGCCTGCCGAGACTGAGAGGCATCTGAACAAGAAAATACCCCGCGTCGGGCTGCCGTTTCTGCGGGCCGACGCGGCTTTTTATAAAGGATTTCAGCTATGAACAAAAAATCCTATCTGAGCCGGGTGCGGCTGCCCCGCACCCCCGCCGAATGGCTGGAAGCGGTGATGAACTTCATCTTCTTCCTGTGCGGTATGCTGGCGGTGGGCTGCGTGGTGCTCATCTCGGTGTACATGGTGATCTCCGGCGTGCCGGCCATCCACAAGATCGGCCTGTTTCAATTCCTGTTCGGCACAAAGTGGGCCTCCACGGCAGCCCAGCCGCTGTTCGGCATCCTGCCCTTTATCCTGTCCAGCATCTACGGCACGCTGGGCGCTGCCATCATCGGTGTGCCCATCGGCCTGCTGACGGCGGTGTTCCTCTCCAAGGCCACCGACCCCAAGCTGCGCACTGTGGTGGTCACCGCCATCGAGCTGCTGTCCGGCATCCCCAGCGTGGTGTTCGGCCTGCTGGGCATGCAGGTGCTGGTGCCCGCCGTGGCAAAGACCTTCGGAAAGGCTTCCGGTGCCTGCCTGCTGAGCGCCATCGTGGTGCTTTCCATCATGATTTTGCCCAGCATCGTGTCCGTGTCGGTCACGGCACTGAACGCCGTGCCGCCGGAGTATGAGCAGGGCAGTCTGGCACTGGGTGCCACCGACACTGAAACATGGTTCAAGATCAGCATTCCGGCAGCCAAAAGCGGCATTGCCGCAGGCATTGTGCTGGGCATCGGCCGTGCCATCGGTGAGGCCATGGCGGTGATGATGGTGGCAGGCAACAGCCCCAACATGCCGGACAGTCCCTTCCGCAGCGTCACCTTCCTGACCACCGCCATCGCCAAGGAGATGAGCTATGCCGGCGGTCTGCAGCGGCAGGCGCTGTTCAGCATCGCGCTGGTGCTGTTCGTCTTTATCATGATCATCAATGTTGTGCTGAACGTTGTGCTGAAGGGAGGAAGCCGGGATGAATAAGGGCCTTTCGCCTTCCCGTCAGATGTGGAACCGGGTCATGACCGCACTGGTCTGGGCCAGCGCCGTTCTGGTGATGGTTCTGGTGGCCGGTATCATCGGCATGGTGCTGGTGCGGGGCATCCCCCACATCAGCTGGAAGTTCCTTTCTACCACTGCCAGTGTGTTGAAAAAAAGACCGACGGCATCCTGCCTGCCATCCTCAACACACTGTATGTCATTGTGCTGACATTACTGATCGTACTGCCTCTGGGCGTGGGCGCGGCGGTCTACCTGACCGAGTATGCCTCCAACCGACGGCTCATCGAGGTCATTGAGTTCACCAACGAAACGCTGGCGGGCATCCCCAGCATCATCTACGGTCTGGTGGGTATGCTGGTGTTCAGTCAGGCACTGGGCTTCCAGACCTGTCTGCTGTCCGGTTCGCTCACGCTGGTAGTCATGAACCTGCCCACAATCATCCGCACCACGCAGGAATCACTGAAGACTGTGCCGCAGGGCTACCGGGAGGGTGCCATGGGCTTGGGTGCAGGCAAGTGGCACATCATCCGCACCATCGTGCTGCCCTGCAGCATCGACGGCATCGTGACCGTCTGCATTCTGGCTGTGGGCCGCATCGTGGGCGAAAGTGCCGCCCTGCTCTTCACCGCCGGTGCCGCAGAGGTCATTGCCAAGAGCGTGGCCAAAGCCTACACCTCCAACGGTGCCACCCTGTCGGTGCTGCTGTACCTGCGTGCCTTTGAGGACGGCGATTTCGCTTCCGCATGGGGCATCGGTGCGGTGCTGCTGGTGCTGGTGCTGGCCATCAACCTTGCGGCGCGGCTGGCAAAGACCAAGCTGAAACAGAAACAGTAAAAGAGAAGAAACCCTCTCAGTCATTGCTGCGCAATGCCAGCTCCCCCAAAGGGGGAGCTAGAGTGGTGCTGACCGGCAGATGATCAAAAAGCTCCCCCTTCGGGGGAGCTGGCACGCCCAGGCGTGACTGAGAGGGTTCGTTCAATTCAACAATGAGGTATTCTATGGAAAACACGAACATGCCGGTGATATCGGCAAAAGACCTGAACCTCTGGTACGGCGACTTCAAGGCGCTGAAAGGCATCTCGCTGGACGTGGGCGAGCGGGAGATCACCGCGCTCATCGGCCCTTCCGGCTGCGGAAAGTCCACCTTTTTAAAGACCCTCAACCGCATGAACGACCTTGTGCCGAATGTGCGCATCGAGGGTGATGTGCGGCTGAAGGGCGAGGACATCTTTGCCCGGGAAATGCAGCTTACCGACCTGCGCCGCCGGGTGGGCATGGTGTTCCAGAAGGCCAATCCCTTCCCCATGAGCATTTACGACAATATCACCTACGGCCCCAAGCTGCACGGCGTGCGCAATAAGGCCGAGCTGGACGAGCTGATGGAAAGCAGCCTGCGGGGCGCAGCCCTGTGGGACGAGGTGAAGGACCGCCTGAAAAAGAGCGCGCTGGCCTTTCCGGCGGCCAGCAGCAGCGTCTGTGCATCGCCCGTGCACTGGCGGTGAAGCCCGAAGTGCTGCTGATGGACGAGCCCACCAGCGCATTGGACCCCGGCTCCACCATGAAGGTGGAGGAGCTGATGAGTGAGCTGAAGAAGAACTACACGGTGGTCATCGTTACCCACAACATGCAGCAGGCGGCCCGTATCAGTGACCGCACCGCCTTCTTCCTGCTGGGCGAGCTGGTGGAAGTGGGCCCCACGGCGCAGATCTTCAGCGCACCGCAGGATAAACGCACCGAGGACTACATTTCCGGTCGGTTCGGTTAAAGGAGGAAACAGCTATGAGTATCCGTAAACAGTACGACACCGATCTGGAATCGCTGAAAAATTCGCTGACCGAAATGGGCCGCAACTCTGCCGATGCCGTGGAGAACGCTCTGGAAGCGCTCTGCGTTGCTGATGCCGATGCGGCTGCGGCCATCGTGAAGGAGGATGCCCGCATCAACAATATGGAGCGGGATATCGAGCACCGCTGCATGACGTTGCTGCTGCGTCAGCAGCCGGTGGCAGGCGATCTGCGCCGCATCTCCACTGCCATGAAGGTGGTCACGGATATTGAGCGCATCGGCGACCATGCCGCCGACATCGCCGAGATCATCCCCCACCTTGTCACCGTCCGCAAAGAGGGCGACCCGGCGGTAAGTCAGGCCATTGCCATGGGCAAAAAGGCCCACCAGATGATCCTGGATGCCCTCGATGCCCTGACGGCAGAGGACGAAAATGCCGCCCGCAGGGTGATCGCCGCAGACGACGAGGTGGATTACGACTTCAACGCCATCAAGCATCAGCTGGCGCAGGAGATCGCCGAAGACCCCGGCAAGGTGGATGCAGCGCTGGACCTGCTGATGGTCATTAAGTATCTGGAGCGCATCGGCGACCACGCCGTGAATGTGGCCGAGTGGGTGCAGTTCGTGCGCACCGGCCGCTATAAGGACGAGAGCATGTTCTGAGCATTTCCCTTCCTCATTTTGAGGGTTCGTGTTTTCTTTATTTCTCCTGAAAAAGGCCGTTTCTGCCCGGTGCGGAAGCGGTCTTTTTCTGTAAGACGAAAACCCTCTCAGGCTCACCGCGTTCGCCAGCTCCCCGAAGGGGGAGCTTTTAAGCATCTACCGGTTCGTGCCGATAAAGCTCCCCCTTCGGGGAAGCTGGCACGCCGTCAGGCGTGACTGAGAGGGGTCTGACTCCTACAACGAAAATTGACTAAAAATTTTTTAGCTTTCTGCAATATTCCGGTGCGTCGGTTCGTATCTGAGGTGTAGGGCGGCAGGAGCCGCCATTCCCTGTGCGGCGGGCGTCCGACATCCCCCAGTCCCCGCCCGCCGCACCCTTTACGGAGGAAACGCAGATGACACAGACGAATCCTATCCTGCCGGAAGTCAGGGCCGGAACGGTCAGCCGCGAAGCACTGGTGCAGGCGGCACTCAAAGAGATCACCCAGAATTACCGCGAAGCAAGCCTTTCCAACGTGGCACGGGAGTACGGCGTTTCGCTGGCATATGTCAGCGAGTGCGTGCGTGCCCAGACCGGACGCACCTATAAGGAATTGCTGCAAAAGCACCGTATGGAGACCGCTGCCCGCCTGCTGCGCCGCAGCGACATGAACATCCAGCAGATCATTTCTCTGGTGGGCTACGTGAACACCAGCTATTTCTACCGTCTGTTCCACGAGCGGTATGGTCTCAGCCCGCGGGAATACCGGCTGGTGCGCACCGGCCATGGCCGCGCCAGCGCATAAGGTACTTGCTCTAAAAGCAGGGACTGCTGCACATCGTTTTAGCCGAAAGTGCAGCAGCCCCTGCTTTTTGCCGTTTTGGAGCATTTTAAGGTACTTTGGTGCGGGAACTGGATTTTTTATGGTAATTTGTAGTACAATAAGAACAATTCTCAAAGTGCTGTGCCGGACCGAGCGCAGCGCAGAAAAGACGAGGTGGAATGAATGGTTCGTGGAGCAGTGAGAGGGATCTGCCCCAGATCCTGAAGATCTATGCCCATGCACGTGCAGTCATGAAGGCATCCGGCAACCCGACCCAGTGGGGGATAATTTCCCGCCGCAGGAATTGCTGGAGGAGGATATTGACTCGAACCGGTTGTTCCTCTATGTGGTCAACGGCCAGATCGAGGCCGTGTTTGCATTTATTCTGGGGTAGACCCCACCTACGCCGCCATTGAGGACGGCCAGTGGCTGGACGATACCCTGCCCTATGGCACGGTGCACCGTCTGGCATCGGCCGGAAAGCACAAGGGCGTGGCATCGGCCGTGCTGGACTGGAGCATGGAGCACTGCCAGAGCCTGCGTGCCGACACCCACGCCGACAACAAGATCATGCAGCATCTGCTGGAAAAGAACGGCTTTACCCGCTGCGGTGTCATCCATGTGGCAGAGTCTGCGGATGCAGAGCCTGCCATGCAGGACTGCGCACGCAGGCTTTTTGTTTGCCCCCGCTCGCTCCGCCCTGCGCCGCTCGACGGTGACGGAGAGAACAAAGCCGCGAATGGCCGAACCTGTCCTTGCTACAAATACAGATCAACGGAAAACCCTCATGGGCACCGACCTGAATGCAAATTTGTGAACGAAAAAATGTCTGAAAACGCTTTCATTTCTCTGCCGTATGTGCTATAATAACACCCGTCCTTGTGTAAGAGACAGGAAGCTGTACGCTATTGGCGTACAATAGGAAAGAGGAGTGTCTATATGAAAACGTTGAACAAGGCAGTTGCCCGCTACAACGGCATCAGCCTGATCGTTCGCATTCTGATCGGCCTGTT
>VOFG01004477.1_pt1 | contig 57399 bp, 64 predicted proteins | sample 5384171 | NCBI WGS metagenome assembly VOFG01 (sample SAMN12384726, study PRJNA508395) | human gut metagenome | isolation source: healthy gut F | host: Homo sapiens
GGAATCCAGCGGCATCTTATCCGGCAGGATGCGTCCGTGGATGGCCATTTTGCTTTCAGCCTTGATATTCGGAGCCGTACATGGCAATCCGGCGCAAATACCGGGAGCCGTGGTTTTTGGTTGGGTTTTGGGTTGGTTGTACTGGCGGTCGGGCACGATTTGGATTCCGGTGGCGGCACATGTCTTCAATATCTTTGTGGGTGTTGCCATGATTTGGTGTACGGGAGATACGGATACGACTTTGGTGGAGTTGTGCGGCGGTGCCGTCGCAGCTTCCGTTTGGGCTTTGGCGGCTGCGGTTTGCGGATATGTGGGGTACCGTTATTTGGACAAGGTGCTTGAGGGAAAGGGCATAGGAAGGGGATAAATAATGCCCCGTTTATAATAAACGAATCAGGATGCACTGCCAAGGGGAGAGGCTGTGCATCCTGATTTCGTTTAGTATACCCCGTGGGTTACTGGTTCTTTTCTTCATCACGATGGCATCGATGACCGCTACGGCCGTGATGTTCACGATGTCGCGTACGGAACTTTCGAAGTCGGTGAAATGAATCGGTTTGTTCAACCCCATTTGGATAGGGCCTATCATCTCTATTTCGTCTCCATTCAGAGCCTGGAGCAACTGGTAACCGGCATTGGCCGAACTCAGGTTCGGGAATACCAAGGTATTGACCTCCTTACCCTGCAGGCAGTGAACGGGTACTTACGGTCGCGCAGCTCGTTGTTCATGGCGAAGTTCACTTGCATCTCGCCGTCGATGGGTAGGTTCGGGTAGTTCTCCTGCATGTACTCTACGGCTTTATGGATGCTGGCCGGGCTTCCGCATGTGTCCGTTCGAAATTGGAATAGGACAACATGGCGATAACCGGTTCGTGATTGAAGAAACGCACGGTCTTTTCGGATAGCCGTGCAATGTCTATCATCGTTTCCGTGTCGGGATGGCGGTTGATAAGCGTGTCCGCCAGGAAGTACGTACCTTTCTTGCTGTTCATGATGTGCATGGTACCGAAATGGTTGTATTCCGGTTGTATGCCGATTACTTCTTTGGCGACCTTGATCGTATTGGAATATTTGGTGTACACGCCCGTGATGAATGCGTCCGCTTCGCCAGTCTCCACCATCATCATGCCGAAATAGTTGCGCTCGAACATCTTGTCGTTGGCCTCTTCGAATGTATAACCTTCGCGGGCTTTCTTCTCGGCCAGTATCTTGGCATAACGTTCGCGGCGTTCGGCTTCGCGGTCGTGGCGCAGGTTGACGATTTCGATGCCTTCCAGGCTGAGGTCGAGTTCCTTCGCCAGTTTCTCGATACGCTCGTCGTTACCCAACAGGATAGGATGGCAGATGCCTTCAGCTTTGGCCTCCACGGCGGCTTTCAGCATGTTGGGATGGATACCCTCGGCGAACACCACGCGTTGGGGATTGCGGCGGGCCGTATCTCTCAACTGGCGGGTCAGTTTCGACTCATACCCCATCAGTTCCTTCAAGTGGAGGCGTAAGCGTCCCAGTTTTCGATGGGCTTGCGGGCCACTCCGCTTTCCATGGCAGCTTTGGCCACAGCCATGGACACCTCGGTGATGAGGCGCGGGTCTACCGGTTTCGGGATGAAATATGAAGGACCGAAAGTGAGGTTGTTCACGTGGTAAGCCTCGTTCACCACGTCCGGCACGGGTTGTTTGGCAATGCCTGCGATAGCCCGTACGGCGGCCAGTTTCATTTCTTCGTTGATGGCCGTGGCTCCGGTATCCAAGGCGCCACGGAAGATATAAGGGAATCCGATGACGTTGTTTATCTGATTCGGATAGTCGGAACGTCCGGTAGCCATCAACACGTCGGGACGCGAATCCATGGCGTCCTCATACGAGATTTCGGGTACCGGGTTGCCAATGCGAACACGATGGGCGACGGAGCCATGTTGCGCACCATGTCCTTGCTCAACACATTGCCGCGCGACAAGCCGAGGAATACGTCGGCGCCCTTGATGGCTTCTTCCAACGTATGGATGTCCGTACGACTGGTGGCGAAGTAACGCTTCTGCTCGTTCAGATCGGTACGGTCTTTTGAGATCACACCCTTGCTGTCCAGCATGACGATGTTTTCCAACCGTGCGCCGAGCGACACATACAGTTTGGTGCAGGATACGGCCGAAGCTCCGGCTCCGTTCACAACGATTCTCACGTCTTCGATTTTCTTTCCGGCCACTTCCAGTGCATTCAACAGTCCGGCACTGGAGATGATGGCCGTACCGTGCTGGTCGTCGTGCATGACGGGAATGTCGAGTTCCTCTTTCAGACGGCGTTCGATTTCAAAGCATTCGGGTGCCTTGATGTCTTCCAGATTGATGCCGCCGAAAGTCGGCGCGATGGCTTTCACGGCCTGGATGAACTTTTCGGGGTCTTTTTCGTTTACCTCGATGTCGAACACATCGATGCCCGAGTATATCTTGAAGAGCAGTCCTTTTCCTTCCATGACCGGTTTACCAGCCAGCGCACCGATGTCGCCCAACCCAAGGACGGCGGTACCGTTGGATATTACTGCCACGAGGTTGCCCTTGGCCGTATAGCGGTAGGCATCCTGTGGGTTCTTTTTCTATTTCGAGGCACGGTTCCGCCACGCCGGGCGAATAAGCCAATGAGAGATCCGTTTGTGTGCTGTGGGGCTTGGTTGGCACCACTTCGATTTTCCCCGGCTTGCCCTGTTCATGATAGTGCAAAGCCATTTCTTTGGTTATTTTTGCCATTTTGTAATGTTTTTGAGTCTATTTTTTCGTCTAACTGCACGCAAAGATACGAAAAATTATATTTTGAAGCATGGCTCTCCGGTTTTTCATTATATTGTAAGCTTGTTGCTGTGAAACCAAAAGAAAATGATACCTTTGTAGACTACTATAAAAGGAAAGAAATCATGCTGATTAGAATTTATCCGGAAAACCCGAATCCCCGTGAGATGGCCAAGGCCCTTAAAATGCTGAGGGACGGAGAGCTGATTATTTATCCTACCGACACGGTGTATGCCATAGGATGCGATGCCCTGAACGTACGGGCGGTGGAGAAGATTTGTACGCTGAAGGGGTGAACCCTCAAAGAGCAACTTGTCGATTATTTGTTATGACTTGTCTAATATCAGTGAATATGCACAAGTCAGCAACGCCGCTTTCAAACTGTTGAAGAAGAACTTGCCGGGGCCGTTCACGTTCATCCTGCCTACAAGCAGCCGGCTCCCTAAAAATATAAGAATAAGAAAAGAAGTGGGTATCCGTGTGCCCGGACAACAGTATTGCGCGTGGACTGGTGGATGGGTTGGGGAATCCCATCCTCACGATGTCGGTGCACGACGAAGACGAAATTATCGAGTACTCCACCGACCCCCGAGTTGATTCATGAGAAATACGAAGGCCGCGTGGCTTTGGTCATCGACGGGGGATATGGAGGCAGCGAGGCTTCGACGGTGGTGAATGTGTGGACGACGCTTTCGAGGTCGTACGTCAAGGCAAAGGCGAGCTTCTCTTTTTAGAAAAGCCCGCCTCGTCACCTTGTGTCTCTTTCTTCAATTTATTCTTTCTTCAACTGCAACCCTATCACGTAGTGGTGGGGGTGGGTCAGGATTTCCGCTTTCATTTCCGGGTCTATCTCGTTTTCACCACAGAAACGGAAGAAAGTCGTTCCCGGTTCCGTCCATACCGAACCGTACAGCAAGAGGGGATTTTCATTTCATCGGCTGTTTGTACCGCACGTGCGGCAAAAGGCCGCGTGTGGTAGCTGATGAACTTCTTTCCGTCGGCCGGATACAACGTGAACGGGAAGCCTTGCATGCCCACATCGGGACTGGAGATGCGGATGGCGGCAGTGGTGTCCGTCCTTTCCTCTTTCCTTATATATATGGAAATCTCCTTGATGTTGTCCCATTCTTTTTTCCCGGCGGGGATTTGGTATGTCTCTCGAAAAGCGTCCCGGTGTTCTTCCGAAATTTCATCTAACGAGCGGATGTTTTTGCCCAAGTCGAAGTGGTGCACTTTCCCCGTCTTCTGGTTGTTCTTGTATTCTTCCACATAGACTTCCACGTGGTACGTGGCATCGAGGAACTGGCTCACGTCGAAACGGTGTATATAGATGTCCATGTCTTCGAGCACGTTGAGTACGTCCTGCAACTGGGTGTCCACCAGTTTCACCGTATGGGTGGTCTGAGTCTGTGCCGCAGCGAGCAAGGACGTGCACAGCAGTGTGGAGACTAATATCCTTTTCATAATCTGCTATTGATGTAAGACTCCTTATTTCTTTAACTCTTCCTTCAATGTCTCTTCCATCAGTTTGTGGTTACGGAAGTCGTTACGCAGCTTGTATGTCCCCGACTTGTCCACCAACACGTAAGACGGGATGCCGTCTATCTTGAATTTGTCGTACAGGTAGTCCCATTGTTCCTGGTTCAGGCGGTAGTGCAAGCCTTGGATGTCCGGAATCATGGTCTTGTATTTCACGATGGGAGAGGTCTCGTTGGCAATGTAGACCCATACGAGGTCATCGCTTTTCAGACTGGAGGATTTGAGCGGTTCGTTGGCTTGGATGGCTGCACGACACGGGCCGCACCAGGTATTCCAGAAGTCCACGAGCACCACTTTGCCTTTGTGAGGGGCGATGAGGGCGTCGAACAACCGTTCTTTGGGCACGTCGGGCGTGGTTTCCACCTTCGACTTGGCTTCCACTGCGGCCAGTTCGTCTTTGGCCTTCTTTTTGCATGAGGGTGAACGCTTCGAGGTAGAACGGGTTGTCCATGGCTTTCATTTGGGCAAAGTCCGTATCGGTGAGCGCGACATTCTCCGCCTTGGCCGGGTAACCGGCGATTTGGCGCAAGTCCTTTACCAGTCCTTTTTGGATACCGGCCAGTTGCGGCCAGTCGAAAGAGGATGAACTGGCGGCACGCACATAGTCCGAAAGGTAGATTCCCATCAAGAGTTTGGAATCGTTGATGTCAAACAGTTGGCAGATGGTCTTGGCATCCTCCGGTTTCAGCGGTTCGATACCTTCCACTTTGAAGTTGTAATCCCATTGATGGTTTATGTATCGGTAGTTATGTTCGCGCAGGTAATTGCCTTGTGCCATGGCCGAGAAGGCATCCTGTCGAAGAGCGAGCAGTTTCATTTCCTTTTTGAGCGGAGAAAGGTTGCTTTTGGGCGATGCTGTCTTCGAGGGCCTTGTAGGTGTCCACGACATGGGCGGCATATTCGGCCGAGGTCATGCGGTAGTCTGCAAATTCTCCAGTAAGCAAGTTCATGCCATAATAAGGACTGTTGTCTAATTTATTGTCGATGTTATTCAGGTTGGCATACGTGCCCGAGGAATAGAGCCGTTGGAAAGTAGCCGGATATGTCGTTTTTTTCTTTTCCTCGCGGCGGAGCGAAAGGTAATACCCCAATACACGCATGTCCACATACAGTTCGGTCGTTTCGCCTGGAGCCAGCCATGCGCTTCCTGCTGCACTGTTGTTGAGGACTACGGCTGCTTTCGCCGTACCGCATTGCAGGAAACTGAACGAAGCCTTGCCCGTTTCGGGGTCGATGGTGGCTGTATAAGGCTGTTGCGTCCCGAAGAGGGTGTTGACGTAGAGGTTAGCCTCTTTGCCTAATTCCGGACGATAATGCAGGAAATGGACGTTGACGGTCGTGGTGCCCGTTTTGAAAATCGGGTCGGGCACTGCCGTATCCCCGTCGGCCTGCCGCAAGTCTTCGGGCACTTCGTCCGGCGTGTCGAATGTCTTCTTTCCCGTCAGGTCTATTCCGAAAAGCTTGAAACAGTCCTCACAGTCGGACTCGATGAAGTCGAACGATGGTGTTCCGGAAGGAGCGGTTCGAAGCGGAGGGTAAAGAAGCTTCACGCGATTCAGGCATCCAGAAAAGCGAGTCCGGGTGATTCCTTCGGCACCGGTCAGCATATACCGTTTTCCCCGGCTTGCAGATACGATTCCGAAGAAATGCGAATCCAGTTGTGGGGACGGTAATACGCGTCGGTGTGCAGGATGGTAGCTGAGTCCGTCAGTTCCACCTTTGCGATGTCGAGTGCGTTGGTGTTGGCCGTTTCAATCAAGGGATATTCCACAGCTTTGTTGTTCGGGCCACAGGAAGCGAGCCATGCCAAGAGGGTCAGTACGCCCGCCCGGTTCTCCACTTGGGAGCATGCATAAAGAAATGATTCATGATATTGATGTTTAAAAGGGGATGCCCTTTTGGATAATCAGGCATCCCCCGGTTAATATTTTCAGGTATAGGCGCCTTTATTGTTTCACCAACGTCAACGCTTCCGCGCCGTTTTCATCCAACAGGGCAGCCGTATGCTCGTCTTTGACGATAAAGCTTCTCACTTTGTTCATGGCTTCCAGCACTTTTGCCTTCTACCGTCATGCCCGGCCCGGCCATCATCGTGGAAAGCAACTTGTCGAACTTCAGTGAAGCGGGTTTTCCCTTTTTCCTGTTCGATGCCGCCGTTTACGATGTTGCATCCGGCATTGCCGTGCAACGTCTTTTTGTCGGCATTGAATTCAAGGAACGGTGTTTTCTCCGTCTTTTCGATGTCTTCTACCGCTTCGTCGTAGACCTTCGTGATATTCCACTTGCCGTTCAAAGGAAGCCAAAGTGGCGGTGGGACGTTTGCTCAGTGTGAACAGGGCGTTGCCGTTGCCGTCTGTCAGGGTCAGTTCCTGTTCCGTACCCTTATAGCCGGTGACGTTTTCCAAAGCTTCCAACACGGCACGTTCGGTAGCCATGTCGCTGCAAAGCATCCGTGTGGAAGCCACCTGCCCGAAAGACAAGTGCCCGGCTTTGTCTTTATCCACCTGGATGGCTCCCATGATACGGTTACATCCGGCACAGCCGTACACTCTGTTCTCTTTCAGGTTCAGCCCGATAAAAACATCCTTATCGGCCGTAGCCTCTTTTCCGTTTACGGTGATGATATTCCATTCGCCTTCCAACGCACTGGTTTGTAGGGCGTTCTTGCTGCTTCCACAACTGCTTGCCAATACAATGGCGAGAAGGGCTACCCCATTGTGCTTAATTTCTTCATTTTCATTTTTTGAATTGATTTGATATTGTTAGATGCAAATATACTTCTTTTTTTCCTTGTATCCTCTTCCTTTTAAGTTGTTTTAATTTACAGAAACGATTGTTTTCGATAGCAGACGGGACAAGGAAAGGCGTGTCGGAATTTACTGTGCAGACTTTACGGTTTCAATCTCCTTCGATCGGAAAATCGTTTGGCTGAGATTGAAAAATCGTTTGGCTGAGATTGATTTTTCATTCTGCTGAGATTGAATTCAGGGGGATTTGTATGTGGTGTAATAGGCTTATAATGAGTGATTTAAAATAACTTTGCATTGAAATGCCGATTTGCTTCGAAAAAATGTTATCTTTGCAGAAACGTTTGTGGAAACGAGGTGTGAAAAAGACAGACAAATAAAGATGGGAAAAACAAAATATATGCAGGCTGACGAAGCCTTCTTCAAACTTCTGCGTTTAGGAATCGGGACGTGCCACGACCGTGATGTGGCGTTGGACAAAGCCGGATGGGCGGCTGTGTACGACATGGCGTGCAAACAGGCTGTGGCTGCCATTGTGTTGGATGGCGTGGAGCGTTTGTCCATCGTTCAAAAGCCCCCGATGGATGTCGTGATGCCTTGGATCGGATTGGTGCAGCAAATAGAAACCCGCAACCGCAGGCTCAACCGGACGGTCGTAATGGTGTATGACAAGTTTTTGAAAGAGGGAATGGGCACCGTCCTGCTGAAAGGACAGGGTAATTCTTTGTTTTATCCCCGTCCGCTGCATCGTACGCCCGGCGACATCGATTTGTGGATGAACGACGGGCGCAAGGTGGTGGTGGATTATGCCCGGAAGTATTGTCCCGGTGTGGAGGTGGTCTATCATCATGTGGACTTTCCCGTATTGAAGGAGGCTGAGATAGAGTTGCATTTTACGCCTTCATGGATGAACAGTTGGAGGATGAATCTCAGGCTGCAACGTTATTTTAAGGAATGGAAAACGTTGTCGTTGCTTCATAAGGTGCAGTTGCCCGAACGGGTGGGCGAGGTGGCTGTGCCCACTCTGGCGATGAACCGTGTGTATCTGTTGGTGCATATTTACCGTCATTTGTTCGATGAAGGTATCGGTTTGCGTCAATTATTGGACTATCACTTTGTGTTGAGGCAACCCTGTTCCGAAGCTGAGCGGGAGGAAGCCGTGCGGTGCTTGGAGCGTTTGCATCTCAAGCGTTTTGCCGGTGCGGTGATGTATGTGCTGCAAACGGTTTTCGGACTGGAGGACGAGCATTTGTTGGTGCCACCGTCGCCCGGACGAGGGCAGCGTCTTTTGGCAGAAATCATGAAAGCCGGGAATTTCGGGCAACATGACGAACGCATACGGCATGATGCGAATGAGACGCCTTTCGGCCGTTTCCGCCGCAAGGTGTCGCGCAACATGGGATTCCTGACGGATTATCCCGATGAAGTCTTTTGGAGTCCTTTGTTTAAAATATGGCATTACGCGTGGCGGTTGCGTCACGGTTATCTTCCACCGAAGAAATAATCGGGAAACGGCTTGCGGTTCACTTTTGTTTCCGATAAGTCAGAAGAGCCTTCAAAGGTTTCGATGTCTTCGGGCAATGTGAGCTTGAAGTTAAGTTCGGAACCGGGTGAGATGTAGAGTTTTTTCTGAGGGAAAACTTCCGTAATCAGAGTGTACAGGGATTGGCTGCGGCTGATTTGGATTTGTCTTTGCCCTACGGAACGCTTCTGTCAGGTCGTCCAGACTGAAGGTTATCGGGGTCTGTGCGCGATACAGCAGTTCGCGTGGGATGCACTTTCCCGAAGAAATCCCGTCGGGGCTTACCATGTAGGCTTCTTGGCTGCGGACGGCGGTGACGGCATTTCCGTGTGTGCGGAAAGTATTCAGGTTGAGGCTGATGATTTCGTCCGTCACTAAGGGACGCACGGCTTCGTGGGTCAGGACGGCAGGGTTCTGTTCCCCCAGTTCTGCATGCAAGCCTGCGATACCGTTTCTCAGGGAGTCGATGCTTGTCTCTCCGGCCGGGAACAGCGTGTGAAGCTTGCTAATTCTGCCGTTTCGGGCCGTAGTTTTTACAAATTCGTTCCATTCCGGATTGCAAACCACGTAGATGCGGTCGATTTCGGGATGGCGTTGAAAGGCTTTGCAGGGTGTAGGAGATGACCGGCTCGCCTGCAATCTCCATGAATTGTTTGGGGCGGTCGGTGTGCATGCGGAAGCCATGTCCTCCGGCTAGCAGCAATACGACGTTGAGTGGCTTATCCATTTTCTATCTCCTTTGTAAACCGGTCGCAAAAAGTTTCATGTACATGGCGAGTGTAGTAACGCAAGGCTTCGAGTACGATAATCTCGAAAGCAAAGAAGAGCCACGGCATGTTGATGAACAGCGATACGAACAGCACGATGACTCGCGTATCGAAAGTCAGGATGTTCGTGTATTTCATCAAGGGAGGCTCGCCGTCCGGAACTGTTCTTTCAACGCCTGCGGCAACCCGTCCGGATAGCGTTGCTGGACGAGGGCATAGAACTTTTGGAATTTGGGGTTTGCCGTTCCTGTCCTCGCGTGTAGTTGCCATAGAAATAGAGGTATATCTTGTGAAACCATTCCTTGCGGTTCCAGGGCAACGACCGCATCAGGGCGCTTTGCTGGGCATAGTTGTCCAATTCGCTTCCCGATGCTCCTTTGAGGAAATAAAGGTGGATGTTGCGGTAGTAGTCGGCCACGGCGCATTGTTTGGCATGGCAGTGGAAACCGGAGAAGGCGGCAATCAGCCAAATCCATATTCCCCACGGTTGCCCCACGGAGCCGGTTCGCCGGTGAGGCGCAGGCACAGGAAAAAATAAATGGAGAAGAACCACACGTCACCGGCAAAGCCGTCCAGAATGCGTCCGATTAGCGTCTTTTGTCCCGTCATGCGGGCCAGTTGCCCGTCGGCGCAGTCGTACCAGTTGGCCCATATCAGGAGAAACATGCCGATGAGGTTCATGTATAGGTCGTCCCACCAGAAAAAGTAACCGGCCAATGCCCCGATGACGATGGAGAGCAACGTGACGGCGATAGGGTGGATATGTAGTTTCTTGAACAGCAAAGCCCAAAGATAGCCCGGAGTGCGCGTGACGTAAAAGTTCGAACGTCCCTTCCGTGTCTTCCGATTTCAGCGTGGCTTGTACACGTTCTTTCAGTGTGGATGATGTCATATTTTGTGAGCCTCCTAAAGTTCTGAGTTTTCCTCGCTTTCTAAAAGTGTTGCAATATTCGTAAAAAAAAGCGGAATCTGCAAGCTGTCAGGGGAAAAAGGCCGGAATAAAAGAACGAAACCTTTGTTTTTGTGGGTATTTTATGTAGAAGACGAGAGGAAAACGCAAAATGGGGCAAGGGAATAGAGAAGAGGCATTTGGGAAGGTTTGTCGGTTTTCTTGAAACGCCATGGTCTTTTATGGCTCCGTATCTGAAGTAGGGACTGCACTGTCCCGCTTGGGGTTTTGTTTTTCCCGTTTCAGGTAGATCATGTCCTTCAGCAGTATGCCTTCTTCTATGATGGGATGGTCATAATGCCGGATGAAGAAATCGGGCAAGGTGTGTGAATATGTAAATCCGCAACTACGATAAAATGGTAGAGTTAGCGGACTATCGCCCGTGCCGACCAACAGGGTACGGCAGTCTGTGTAGTAATGCCATACGTGCTCCACCATCATCCGTCCGTAACCTTTGCGTTGGCAGGCGGGAGCTACGGCAAGGTTTTTAAGTTCATAAACTCCTTGCCCCTCTCGGGTGACTACGGCTACGGCTTTTGCTTCGCCTTTTTTCTTCCATGACGAACAAGTCGCCTCGTTCTATATAGTGGTCTATCATCGATTCTTGTTCATCGGCCAGGAGCAATAGGTCGAGGAAACGTTTCTTGTCAGATTTTACAAGTCGGATATGCATGGTTCTTTTCGGGATGACTGAGCGGTAAATATTGATTCCCGTTGATTGGTCAAATGAAGTCGGTTTCTACCAAATGAGGGAAATGACGTGTTGGAGAACGTTAAGAGGGATAGAGGTTTTCTTCCGTCTCGATATTATCCTATCGGAAAGGAGACGGGTAGTGGCGCAACTCATTTCTGAGTGTGCCGGATTGCTGTTGGGTCACTTTATCCATTAAAGTCCAAAAGTGGGGACCGTGGTTCATCTCTTGGGTGTGGCAAAGCTCGTGGAGCAGTACGTAATCGGATAACCGGAGGGGGAGAATCATCAGGTATAGCGACAGGTTGATATGTCCTTTGCTGGAGCAGCTTCCCCAACGTGTACGGGCAGAATTGATGCTGAGCCGGGTGTAATGGAATCCGTGACGGGAAGCCAGTTCCTGAATCCGTGGCGGTAGTATGGCCTTTGGCTTGCTTTGCGCAATGCCTCCGTGACGACTTTGAAAAGCCAAGGTTGCAAATGTTCGAAATCCGTTTGTGGAGGATAGATGATTTCCACGCGGTGGGAAGTATGCCGGATGAAGAAGTCCTGCCGTTGTCCCTCCGTGAATGTGAGAGTCAGTTGGTCGGTAGTTATCTTAAAATTACCGTCTATCATCATTTTGTTGTGGGTTTGTCATGAAGATATATCACGATTCAAAATCCCCGCCATACGGTTCTTGCGGTAAGAAACGTGGCGGGGGAAGTCGGGTATTTAATATGTGTAATCTTGCCTATTTCTTTTTGAATACATCCAGATTCCATTCGGCATGCCATGGAATCGTAATTTTGTTGGTTTGCTTGTCAATCATCATAGGCAACCAGATGTAACGGCTGTCTTGCAGGTCTTTCTTTTTCCACATGTCGAAGCATGCTATGAAAGCGTTCTTCTTGCCCTGCATGGGGATAACGAAAGTGCTTTGTCCGTAGAATGTCTTTTCGGCATCCGGTCCCGTACAAGGGTCTCCCAAAACCGTCCACTCTCCCATGATAGAGTCGGCCACTGCCAATTCGGCACTGTTGGGATCCCAACCGGTACAACCGCTGGAAAGCATATAATACTTGTTTCCGTGTTTGAAGACGGCAGGTGCCTCCCTTGCCATACCGACGAAACGGCGTACATATTTTCCGTCTGGTTTGGTGTAATCTTCAGTCAGTCGGTTGATGTGCATGGTCTGCTTTTCTTCTGACGAAGAGAACTGGTAAGCAGTTCCGTCATCGTCCACGAATACGGTTTGGTCACGGCTCATCGTACCGTTCGGGCGGAATCCGTCCAGATACTTAAACGGGCCTGTCGGTGAATCGGCGATGGCTACACCAGCCTCCGCTTTACTGTAGTCCGGACTGTCTATGTGCATCCACATGACAAACTTCTTGGTCTTTTTGTTGTAAACCACCTTAGGACGTTCGAGTACCTGCGTCGGGTGGATGTCGCTGTTCGGATCGTCGGTAATGGCTTTCAGGGCCACTCCTTCGAACTTCCAATTCAGTAAGTCCTTACTGGAGTAGCAACTTACACCAGTTACGTCTGTGCGATAGCGCTCCCAAGTTGCATCAGAGGGCAGGACGGTCTTACCGACCTTGTATTCACCGTACCAATAGTACATACCTTTATGGTATAAGATACCGCCTCCATGAGCGTTGATGGGGTTGCCTTCCGTGTCGTTCCAAACTTCTTTGGGACGGAAGAACTCATTTTTTTTGTGCCTGAATGTGTACTGTTCCCAATGCACATACGGCCACTGCAGCAATTACAATTCTTCTTAACATAATATAATGGCCAGGTTTATAAAATTAGAATTCGCTTCAAAGATAGTATAATCTTGAGTAAAAATCAAGGTTTAGGCATTCAAAACCGTAAAATGAAAAAGGGCCACCTCCACAGGCAACCCTTTTCGTCGTTAGTATGTTATGAAAAAATTTGAGAGAATTGAAACTTCACAGTTTCATTGCGTTTTATTAAGCACTAACTTGTTTATATAGAAAAAGCATAAAATGTTCCATTAATCTTGTTTGAGTTTCCCCGATGAAAGTATTTTCATGAACCGGTCATCCATATCTCCTGTAAGATTGACGATGGTCAGTGTTTTCTCATCCGGATTCAGATTCAGCACGACCAGTTCCCGTATCACTTCATCGTGTTTGCGGACAAAGACTTTATTGTTTTGTCCGGGTTGGTTTTCTACCAACGGGGAAAATCTGTTTTGTTCTTTTCTATGAGCTGTTCGGCTTCACGGAAGAGCTTCTCGCTTTGCTTTGTCGCCGTGATGATACGGGCACTTTTCAGTTTGGAAAGGAGATATTCCGGAACCTCTTCATCTCTGTCTCCATTCGGGGCCGTCATGGTGTCCATGAGTTTCTCCATCATTATCGGACTGACGGTCTGGCATTGTATTTCACCGTCCTCCTTGGCACATTGTTCCATGAACTTAGACGCAAAGTCCTGCCCCCACACGTGGATAGAACATGCTATTAACAATAAGCAAAGAACGCGTTTCATTTTATTGTTCTCTTTTGTGTCTCTTTAGGCTGCATTTGCAGGAGAGAATCCTGTTTGGATGCTTCGCTCAGGCTTTGCGACACCATTTGTAAGGCATCGGATATCTGATTGTAAGCCATTTCCGGATCATTGTACGAATCCTGATAGTTCTCGTAGTTGTAGTCGTTCTCCACAGTGGCTTCACGGCGGAAAGAACTTTGTGCGGCATTGCCTAACGTGAGGATGATGGCTACGGATGCAGCGGCTTTGTAGAGAGGCATCATCCGGCGTACCCACGTGATTCTACGTGCTTTCACCGGTTCGTCCTTCTCTATGTGCGCCATGATTCTTGCGTCAAAATCCTCACCCAATTTCGTCCTGCCACATCTTTTCGCTTACAAAGAGAGGCTTGTAAGGCATAAGATGACTCGGTATATGGGTTTGGTTGAAGAAGGTTTTCAGTATGGCTTCTTCTTCCAAGGAGGTCTCGCATTGCCAATAGCGCTCCAGAAGTTGCTCTATATACTTATAGTCCATATCCTTGTATTTCTGTGTACTTTTGTTTGATTCGTTGTCTGGCACGGAACAAATAGACTTTCACTTGTTCTTCGCTCAGATTCAGAGTCGCTGCAATCTCTTTATAGCTTTTGCCTTCTATTTCTCTCAGTTGGACGATGTCCTGTTGGGTTTGGGGCAATTCCTTCAACAGTTTTTGAAGAAGTCCAAGCCCTTCACGAGCCGTCAGGCTATCGTATGGAGTGGAAGTATCGGGGCGGCTATGCAGGCTTTCGTCCAAGGCGACATGCTGCGCTTCTTTTTTTTTCGCTTCTGTCTAAGGAGAGGTGCCTGCAAATGGTCAGACAATAAGCTTCGATAGAGTTCAGTTGCGACCATTCATCGCGCTTGTCCCACACCCTTATCAGTGTTTCTTGGACGATATCCTCCGCTTCTGCCGTGTCGAACGTGATACGAAGAGCCAACCGATAGAGTTTGTCTTTCAGGGGCAATATATCGTTCCGAAAACTGATTTCTTTCATCTCTCTGTAATAATGACGGGCGAGTGCCTGAAAAGTTACACTCACCCGCCATTTTTTTTTGAAATATTTTTTTCGTCTTATCCTATCTCTCTATAACTGTGCCGGATACGCCGTCAATAGCCGTGGCCAAAGTGATAATGACTTTGCTTACTCCGGCATGGATGGCCTCAAATGAGTTTTCCAATTTCGGAATCATTCCGCCTTGTATGATGCCTTCCTCCACGTAGCGTTTAAATTCGCTTTCGTTGATATGAGGAATGAGGCTGTCATCGTCTTCTGCATCTCTCAATACGCCTTTCTTTTCAAAACAGTACATCAGGGTGACATCGAACGCATCGGCCATGGCTTTGGCGGTTTCCCCTGCAATGGTGTCGGCATTGGTATTCAGGATATGTCCCTGCCCGTCGTGCGTCAAAGGGAGCCATGACGGGCACGATGCCTTTACGAATCAGATCGGCTAAAAGCGTACCGTTTACTACGTCTACGTCTCCTACGAAACCGTAGTCCACATCCTTCACCGGACGTTTGTGAGAACGTATCACATCCATATCGGCACCGGTCAAGCCTAAGGCGTTGACACCTTGTGCCTGAAGGCGTACCACAATGTTTTTGTTGACCAGTCCGCCATACACCATGGTGACCACGTTCAGCATGTCTGCGTCCGTGACGCGGCGACCGTTGATCATTTGGCTTTCTATTCCTAATTGGGCTGCGACTTTGGTGGCGGAACGTCCTCCGCCATGTACCAGTATCTTATGGCCTTCAACGGCCGTGAAAGCTGCCAGCAGTTGGCGGAGCGAGTCTTCTTCCTCTACGATTTTGCCGCCCACTTTGATGATGGTGAGTTTCTCTTTCATGTTCATTCCAAATAAGTATAACCATAAAGTCCCGAGCGGTAGTTGTTCAGGAACTCTTTACCCTCTTCGAGCGAAATCTTTCCGCTTTGGATAGATTTGGACACCCATATTTCGAGGCGGCGAACCAGTTTCTTCGGTTCATACTGCACGTATTCCAACACCTCGGCTACGGTTTCGCCGTCGATGATTTGGTCGATGGTATATCCTTTGTCCGTCACGGAAACATGTACGGCATTGGTGTCGCCGAATAGGTTGTGCATGTCGCCCAATATTTCTTGATAGGCACCGACCAGGAACACGGCGAGGTAATAGTTTTCGCCTTTCTTCAACGTATGCACCGGCAGGCTGTGGGAGATATGGCTGTTGGTCACGAAGTTGGCGATTTTTCCGTCCGAATCGCAGGTGATATCCTGTATCGTGGCGTGCGTGTTCGGACGTTCGTCCAGCCGCTGGATCGGGATGATGGGGAAGAGCTGGTCAATGGCCCATGTGTCCGGCAGGCTTTGGAACAGTGAGAAATTGCAGAAATACTTGTCGGCCAATAGTTTGTCGAGCGTCATAAGCTCTTCCGGTATATGTTTCTGGGTTTGTGCCAAAAGGTTGACTTCACGTGTGACGCTCCAATACATGCTTTCGATGTCGGCACGTGTCCGTAAGTCTACGATGCCGTGGCTGAACAGGTCCAGTGATTCTTCTCTGATTTGTTGGGCGTCGTGCCAGTCTTCCAGAAGGGTACGCGGGTTCAGGTTGTCCCAAATCTCATACATGTCCTTTACCAGTTGGTGAGCTTCCGGCGAAGGCTCGAAATTCTCGTCCATACGGGGAAGAGAGGCCGTTTCCAGCACTTGCATGATGAGCACCGAATGGTGGGCGGACAGCGACCGCCCGCTTTCTGTAATCAGGTTCGGATGCGGGAGATTGTTTTTATTGGCAGCGTCGACGAAAGTATAGATACAGTCGTTCACATATTCCTGAATGGAGTAGTTCACAGAACTTTCGCTATTGCTGGAGCGTGTACCGTCGTAGTCTACTCCCCAGTCCGCCACCGCAATCCACGAACTCCACATCATAACCCAGATGATGGAGTTGGATGTAAAATTGCGAAGCTTCGCGCAGGGCGGTCTGTATGCGGCGTATCTTGGTAATCTGGCTACCGATGTGGAAATGGATAAGTTTCAGGCAGTCTTTCATACCTTTGGCTTCCAACATGTCGAGTGCTTCCAGCAGTTCACTGGACGTCAGACCGAACTTGCTGGCATCTCCGCCGCTTTCTTCCCATTTCCCGCTGCCGGACGAAGCCAATTTGATACGGATACCGATATTGGGTCTTACGTTGAGTTTCTGGGCAACCTCGTAGATGGTGTTCAGCTCGTTGAGTTTCTCTACCACCAGGAAGATGCGTTTGCCCATCTTTTGGGCCAATAAAGCCAGTTCTATGTAATTATGGTCTTTGTAACCGTTGCAGATGATGGGAGAGGCTGAGTCGGTATTGACAGCGATGACCGCATGCAGTTCCGGTTTGGAACCGGCTTCCAGTCCCAAGTTGAATTTCTTGCCATGGCTGATGACCTCTTCTACCACGGGACGTATTTGGTTGACCTTAATGGGATAAATGATGAAATTCTCTCCTTTGTAGTCATATTCCTTGGCAGCCTTCTCGAAGCAATTGCTGGTTTTCTCGATACGGTTGTCCAGAATGTCGGGAAACCGTACCAATACGGGAGCCGACATGTCCCGAATGGCCAATTCGTCCATCAGTTCCCTTAAATCGACTTTTACGCTATCCTTTCTCGGGGTTACGTAAACGTGCCCTTTTTCGTTGATTCCAAAATAGTTGACTCCCCATCCGTTGATGTTGTACAATTCTTCGGAGTCTTCAATACGCCATTTTCTCATTACGTTCTTTATAGGTTTAATAGTTCACGAAGCAAACGGACGGAGTCCTTTATTTTATCGTAGTTCTCTAATAAGCTGACATCTAATGTATATTGTGCCCGGTTGTAAAAGGGTTCGCGTATCGCGAGGGAATCCCGGATATATTGTTTCATCTCTTCCTCCGTTTTGTCTTTCAGCAGAGGACGTTCCACCTTTCCCATCTTCAGATGCTGGAACAGCACGTCGGGAGAAGCTTTCAGGTACACCGTTTGCGCCTGCCGGTTCATGTATTCCATGTTGTCGAAAAAGCAAGGTGTTCCCCACCGCAGGAAATAATGACATTCTCGAACTCGGCTACCTCGTGCAGGACTTTCTGTTCGATCTCACGGAATCCGTTTTCTCCGTTTTCCGCGAATATTTGGGGGGATGGTCCGGCGGTAGCGTTCTTCGATATACCAGTCTAAATCATAAAACGGGAGAGCCAGGCTTTGGGACAATGCCTTTCCCACGGTCGTCTTTCCGGCTCCCATGTAACCGATTAAGATGATACGTGTCATTTTTCTTGCTATAAGTTCTTTTACGTGCCGTCGTTTTAGGTTTCTCGTCTTGTTCCTTGACCACGGTCATGCACTCCTCCAGTGTCAGTTCTTTGGCACGTTCTGCCAAAGTCTTCGGCAACCGGTAATTATTGCCTTTGTAGGCGATGTAAGGACCGTAGCGTCCGTTGAGTACTTCCAATTCCGGCTCTTCTTCGAATTTTCTCAAGTGGCGTTCCACTTCGGCCTGCCGTTTTCGATGATCAGTTTGATGGCCTCTTGGAGGGTGACGCTCATCGGGTCGCTGCCTTTGGGGAGCGAGACATATTTCTTGTTGTGCAAGACGTAAGGGCCGAAACGTCCGGTACCGATGGATACGGTCGTGTTTTCAAAAGTGCCGAGGTCGCGAGGAAGTTTGAACAGTTCGAGGGCCTCTTCAGAGTGATGGTTTCCAGGCTTTGCCCGTTCTTCATCTGGGCGAACCTCGGTTTCTCCTCATCCTCTGCCGTTCCGATTTGCACCACCGGGCCGAAACGTCCGATTTTGACAAATACAGGTTTTCCGCTTTGCGGGTCCGTGCCCAACAAACGTTCGCCCACTTTATGTTCGGATTTGGCATTGAGGGTTTTTCCACCTCCGGTTCGAAGTCGCCGTAGAAGTCTTTCATCATTTGCGTCCATTCCGTTTTCCTTCTGCGATGTCGTCGAACTTCTTTTCCACCTCGGCCGTGAAGTTATAATCCATGATTTCGGGGAAATATTGTAAAAGGAAGTCGTTGACCACCGTCCCCCATCTGTCGGAACCAACTTGCCCTTTCGGCTCCGATGACGGTTTGTTTGGCTTGTTGGCTGATGGTATCTCCTTTCAATGTAAGGATAACCAGTTCCTTTTCTTCTCCTCCCTTGTCTCCTTTGGTCACGTATTCGTGTTGTTGTATGGTGCTGATGGTGGGAGCGTAAGTAGAAGGGCGCCCGATGCCCAATTCTTCCAGTTTTTAACCAGGCTGGCTTCGTTGTAGCGTGGAGGGTGTTGGGTGAACCGTTGCAGGGCTTGTATCTCTTTTCGTTCCAGTTGCTGTCCGGTCTCCATCGGGGGAGCAGGTTGCCTTCCGCCGTCTCGTTCTCCGAGTCTTCGTCGAAACTTTCCCGATATACCTTCAGGAAACCGTCGAATTTGATGACTTCTCCTGTGGCGACGAAAGCGGCGTCTTGTCCGCTTATCTGGATGGTAGCGGTAGTTTTTTCTATTTCAGCATCGGCCATTTGGGAAGCGACCGTACGTTTTCCATATCAAGTCGTACAGACGGCGTTCCTGCGGCGTGCCCTCTATTTCCGTCTGGTCCATATAGGTGGGGCGGATGGCCTCGTGGGCTTCCTGCGCTCCTTTCGTTTTGGTATGGAATTGGCGGCTCTTGACGTAACGTTCGCCCATGAGTTCCTTGATGACAGCCGTGCTGGCATTGATGCACAACGAAGACAAATTGACAGAGTCCGTACGCATGTAGGTGATGCGTCCGGATTCATACAGGCGTTGGGCTATCATCATGGTTTGCGCCACGGTAAAACCGAGTTTGTGGGCCGCTTCCTGTTGCAGCGTGGAAGTGGTGAACGGAGCCGCCGGCATGCGTTTTTTGCGGTCGTGTGGCGATGTCGCGGATGGTAAAGGCCGCGCCTTTGCAGCTTTCCAGGAAACGAGTGGCTTCCTCCTTGTTTTTGAAACGTTGGTTCAGTTCGGCCTTGATTTCCGTGCCTTCCTTGCTATTGGCAGGCGTGAAAAGGGCTACTACGCGATAACTTTCTTCGCTTTTGAACTGTTGGATTTCCCGTTCGCGTTCCACAATCAGGCGTACGGCCACGCTTTGTACGCGTCCGGCAGAAAGCGCGGGTTTTACTTTCTTCCAAAGCACCGGGAGAGTTTGAAACCCACGATACGGTCGAGTACCCGCCGTGCCTGTTGGGCGTTTACCAGATTGAGGTCGATGTCCCTCGGGTGTTCGATGGCTTGCAGGATGGCAGGTTTGGTGATTTCGTGGAACACGATGCGTTTGGTTTGTTCGGTTTCAGGCCGAGCACTTCATACAAATGCCATGAGATAGCCTCTCCTTCACGGTCCTCATCGGAAGCCAGCCAGACGGTTCCGGCATTTTTGGCTTCCGCTTTCAGTTCGTTCACCAGTTTGGTCTTTTCGGAAGGTATCTCATATTGCGGTGCGAAGTTCGTCGTGTCGATGCTGAACTCTTTTTTCTTTAAGTCACGGATGTGCCCGTAACTGGATAATACTTTGTAGTCTGGTCCCAAAAACTTTTCAATGGTTTTGGCTTTGGCAGGAGACTCCACGATCACCAAATTTTTCTGCATGGTCTGTACCTTTATAAAATTTCGGCAGCAAAAGTAGAAAAAAAAAGATAGATTACACCTTATATATAACAATTTTTTTGAATAAATGGAGCCGTACGCGCTGTGTCTCCCTTTGGGGAGAGGGGATTAGCCATTGTGCCAACAGCTTTTCGATGCCTTTTCTCACGGATGCCAGGCCGAAGTCTTCCGGGCGCAATTCTTTCACGGGAATCCACAACAGCTCGGCCGCGTCGTCCATGGCATGGGCCAGGCTGCTGTCTGCCACCGTACAGCGGAAGAAACAATCTACGGTGTGTACCAGAAATCCGGAATACAGGTAAGTGTTGGGCAGGGAAAACAGAAATTCCGTGCGGGTTATTTCCAGCCCGGTTTCTTCTTTGACTTCCCGTGCCACTCCCTCCTCGCTGCTCTCGAAACAGTCTGAGAATCCGCCGGGCAGGTCGAGCGTGCCTTTGGCCGGTTCCTTTCCCCTGCGGCAGACCAACAGTTCCTGTCGTTCGTTCAGGATGACCGCGACAGTGGCTGCACTGGGGTTGAAATAGTAAACGAAGCCGCAGTCTTCGCATTGTTTCGATTTTTCGTTATGCTCCACGAAGCGCGGTGAGCCGCATTTCGGGCAGAAGTGGAATTGTGCGAAAGGATGTTCGTGCATCATGATGACAGTCTGTTTTTTAAAGTTTATTTTCTCTTGGATTGCAAAGCTACGGAATAAATCCGGTTTGTCAAAACGTCAATTCCGGTTTTGAGTGGTTCGTTTATTCGCATTCCAACCGGAATTTCGTTGCAAATACACGATTCTCGCACCATTGTGAGAAACCGGAGTGTCATTTCCAAAGGATTTTTTGCTTCCAAAAAGTCAGCCGGACCATGGTGTCCTGCGCTCTTGGATGAGGGGCGTGTAAGCCCGCAGGGTGCTCCGCCTTGCAAAAGGGCATTGCATTTTTGTGCTGCATTTCTTTCCAAATAGCGGAAAAAGAGGTGTTTTCAGCAGTTTGTTTTTCCGTTTTCAGGCGCGTTTTCCGCCGACATATGGATAACGGTATCCCGTCTTGCTGAGAAAAAAACGTTTTCTCAGCCGAACGAAAAATTTCTTTCAGCCAAACAAAATACCTTTTTGCTTAATAAATGCAAAAACATAACCCCAATCCTAAAAATATGTATCTGGGAATCTCTTTGTTTACTCCTATTCTTGAATGCTTAACGGGTACTCGACCGTTCATGAAACAGAATCTTTTCTTTCATATTGTCCATGAATGTGCGGAAATGTTGTCATATTGTCAAATAAGAAATGTGCCGGTCTACTCCGGTTCGTGCGGTTGCCTGTCCGTCAAAGGCCGTGTGGGGCGGGACGGTGCTGGCAGCCCTATTCCCATTCATAATATGTGGTGTCTTCTTCAACGAAATGTCCAAGGTTGGAATGTGTACATGTACTGAATGAGATGAGTGCGTTTTCCATTCGGTAATTATAGACGAATTTTGTATCAAAGTTGCCTTCCGATACCATTTTATAAGGCAAATTCTGCGGATGTTTGCCGAACCATCCGTATTGGGATAGGGGTGACCAATCCGAATTGACTCCGGGAAGCATGGAGTACGGTAGATTGTTTGCTAAATGTGTATATGTGTAGATTGTACCATCCATACGCGTTATGTTCCCGTTTTCCCATTGGCAGGTGGTTTCTGGACTAAACCGTCCTAAAACAGAAGTAATGAGTTGCCCGTTGTCGTCGTATTCAAAGTAATATGTCCATCTTCGCTTTCTTGTTCCGTTCACGCAGTCATTCCGTACGGCATATTCTATATTCATTTGTGGGTTCAGGTACAAAGTGTCTACGATGGTAATGTGCGATAATTGGGGAGCAATGTCCAAATCTTCGTACCGGTAGTATTCACCGGTAGCTATGATGCGGTTGTTTTCCGGTTCGTAACGGTAAAAGAATTCTATGGTGTCGGAAGTCGTTGAGTATCTTATTTGGGCAGTGAAATGGATAACTCGGCCGATGGAATCGTAATCGAATGTTTCAAAAAACGGATTGTGTGGATTGTTACTCCACATTTTGCTTAACCGCTTCGGTTTCTCTTTTGGGGGAAGTCCGGGCTCTGTGTCCGGAGTGTATGTCTCGTTGGGCGAGCAGTTGGCAAATAACAGAACTGTCAAAACTACCGTGCTGAATACCTTGTTCATAATATCGTTTTAATTATGTCTTTACAACGAATAATCAGTTTTTTTAGTGTGGCATTCTGATGTTTTTTTCGTAGATTTGTCCGTAATATTATGTTGGAGATTCATGGAAAGATACACGACCGTTATACCCTGGAATTCAAGGTGGGGTATTCGCGCTACAGTCCTTCGGCTGCGGTGAGCGACTTCATGATGGATACGTGGATCTTCATTCCCGATTCCCTTTATATCAACGCTAAAACGTATCCCAAAAGTAATTTCTACCGGGACTTCCGGGCTTTGGTGCGCCTGATTACGCCGGTCTATACGTTAGAGGAGGTGGCTGACGAAGAAGCCCTGCCTTTGTCGCGGTTGCTGATGTGTTGTCGCGAATTGGCGGAGGAACCTTCGGAAGAGCATGAAAAAACGTATGAACACCAGATAAAGATGTTCGGCAGTATCACGCGTAGTGCCTTGCGTACGGCAGCCGTCGGACTTTACCGCGAGACGGAAGTGAACGCGTTCAGGGTTCGTCTGGATGGTATTGTGCTTTTTGTTGGCACGCATTATGGCTGCTTATCGGGAGATACCCCGTAAAGCCGGTTTAGACCGTGTGGCTTTCGAGTTGCGGTCGCGTTACGATTTGGGAGAGGAGTATCTGTGCCGTATGGTCAACATGCATTTGTTCCGTATCATGGAATATGCACGCGAGCATTTTCCGAAGGATTATACCCGTGTGGTGGCGGCTGCGGCAACCTATATAGATGGGGATTTGGCTTACCAGCGGGAGCGGGGATTTCTTTTTGCCGGAGGAAGGCAACAGTGATAATAACCGTAATTTCCTGCACAGGGCCGGGCAACTGAAGAAGTACATCGAGAGCGATTTGTATATATTGGCAGACAAGAAAAGCAACACTTTCGTCCTTCAGCAAGTGTTTTTCATGTTGGCGGCCGGGCTGAGCATGGTTTTTGCCACGGTCGTTTCTTTTTTTCCTTCCAGCAGACCTACGGGAATTTCACCATGCCGCTTTTCATTGCATTGGTGGTGAGTTATATGTTCAAAGACCGCATCAAGGACCTGATACGTATTGGTTCGCCAACAAGTTGGGCAGTAAGTTCTACGACTATAAAATCAAACTGGTGATGCACGGCGAGCCGGTGGGGTGGGGAAAGGAAGGATGTGATTTTGTGAACGAAGAAAAATTGCCGCTTGAAGTGCGTGCGCAGCGTGGCCGTGTGTCGGAGTTGGAGGCCGGTCATTGTGCTTTGCGGGAGACGGTCATCGTGTACCGCCGCCGTATTTCCATATTGGATAAGCAGTTGAAACTTTTTGAGTCATTACCCGTTGCAAGGGTTTAATGATATCATCCGTATCAACCTGCGGGATTTCTTTTGCGGCGGATGGACAGTCCTCATGTCCCGGTTTATATGAATGAAGGGAAAGGAGAGTTTCACACGCAGGCGGCCGAGAAGGTTTATTATGTCCATTTCGTCATGCGTTATCGTTATCCGGGCAAGACCGGTTATCGCAGGTTTCGGATCACACTGACCCGAAGGGGAATCAAGGGCTTGATGGAGTGGTGAAGATTCGCATTCTGAAATGATTTGGAAGATTCGGATACGAAGTTGTTTCGCGTACATTAAGAACATGTTACGATGAGGTATTGTCTCAGAAGATTCATCTTTTGTAAGCTTTTGAATGTAATGTGCCTACTTTTTGCAGCGAACAAAAAGAGGCATAAGAATGAGTTTATCGAAAAGCGTAATTTGACTGTAGCGTTGATGACCGCCGTCGTGGCGGTAGCCCAGGCAGGCGACATCAAAGGCGTGGTCATCGACAAGGAAATGAACGAACCGCTGATGGGTGCTTCCGTGCGCATTGCCGGTACGCGCATCGGCACTACGGCCGACATCAATGGAAATTTTCATTTGCGTGGATTGAAGAAGGGAACCTATACCTTGGAGGTTTCATACGTTTCGTTTTTCCCCCAGAAACTGACGTTGCAGGTCCCGGCCAAGGGTGATGTGGCCGTGAAGGTCGAGATGGCTACTGATGACAAACAACTGAACGAAGTGACCGTTACCGCGCGCAAGAACTTGGAGTTGGAGCGTGCCTTGCTGGCTGAACGCCGGAACGCGGTGCTTTCCATTGAAAACCTTGGCGCAAGCGAAATGTCTGTCAAGGGTATTTCCAACGTACAAGAAGGAGTGAAAAAACTTACCGGTATCTCCATCGCCGAAGCCGGCCAGTTGATTGTGCGCGGTTTGGGTGACCGCTACAGTTCCACCACGCTCAATGGGCTTCCCATCGCTTCACCCAACCCGGATAACAAACTGATACCGTTGGACATCTTTCCTTCTTCCGCCGTGCAGAACATCACGGTGAGCAAGGTGTACGAGGCCAGTGCGTTTGCCGACTATTCCGGTGCCCATGTGGACATCAGCACCAAAGAAGGCGGCACGAAGGATTTTTTTCAACATATCCTTCGGTACCGGTGGTAAGGTGGGGACGGTCTTTGGCGACTTCTATCAGATGGATAGGGCGAATACGATGTTCAAGACTCCTTCTATGGACCGGAAGGCCATGGATTTGCCGCTTTCCGATTACCGGCAGTACAGTCGCAATCATAATATCTTCCCCACCACATTCGAAGTGAATAAGTCTTCTGCTCTACCCGACTTGAACGGTAGTTTCGGTTTCGGCCGCACTTTCCGGTTGGGGCGCAACAAGATGGATGTGTTGGCTACTTTCGGTATTGATACCGACAACGAAAGTCTGGATAATGCTTATGTCCGCACTTTCGAGGCGTCAGGTACGGAGATGAGCCGTTTTGATTACGATTCTTTTACCCAAACGCTCAAGATGGCCGGTTTGGCCAGTGTGGGCTATTCGTTCCGCAAGGCAGACCGTGTGGGCTTTTCGGCCTTTTATGCCCGTAATGCGGTAGACAGCTATATGGCGCGTCAAGGGCATGACGAGGAAGGCATCCGCTTGAAAGGCAGTAACCAAAACAGCCATGTGTATGAATTGCAGAATTACCAGTTGGCCGGGCACCACGTGTTGGGCAAGTGGGATACGGATTGGAGCGGTTCGTATAGTAAGACTTCCAGTGAGGAACCCGACCGTCGTCAGGTGATGTTCCGGCAGATGTCCGACGGTACTTGGGATTTGTTCAAGCTCAATGCCCAGGAAACCATGCGCTATTTCGGCAAGTTGGACGAGGACGAATGGGTGGGTGACGTACAGGCGCAGTACCGCTTTTCCGATGAAAACAAGTTGAGGTTCGGTGCGGCCTTGCGTGACAAGACGAGGGATTTTACCTGCACGAGCTTCTATTATAACTTGAAAGAGATGGAATCTCTTAATGTGACCGACATCTATCACACCGACGGTTACTTGAACTTTGAGAACGTGCAGAACGGTAGCATTACCATCAACCGCAGCCATCAGAAACGCAATGAGTACTCAGCCGGAAGCCGCATCTGGGCCGGTTTCATCGAGGCCGACTATTATCCGGTGAAGGCCTTGCTGGTGAACTTGGGCGTACGTATGGAAAGCACGCGTCAGTGGGTGAAATACTATAATGACGGTGGCATGGAGATGCGGCGCGACCTGAACTCCGATGAGTTTTTCCCGGCCTTGAATCTTAAGTACACGTTCGACAAGAAAAACAGCTTGCGTCTGGCGGCTTCGCGTACGGTGACACGGCCTTCGTTTGTCGAGATGGCTCCTTTCCTTTATCAGGAGTCTTATGGCGGCACCCAAGTACGTGGTAATGAAAACTTAGACAACGGTTACAACTACAACATAGATTTACGTTATGAGTTCTTTCGTCCGTCGTCCACCGACATGGTGGCCGTCACGGCCTACTACAAGTATTTGGACAGTCCTATCGAGCGTACGCAAACAACGTCCGGCGGAGCCATGATGCATTCTTTCCAGAACGCGTCCGACGGTTTTGGCTGCAGGGGTTGAAGTGGAAGCACGCAAGGAAATAGTGAAAGACTTGAAAGCGGGAATCAACGCGTCCTACATGTACACAAACGTAAACCTTCCGGAAGGTGGGGTTTACACCAATGCCGAACGTCCGCTGCAAGGTGCGTCGCCCTACCTGATGAATGCCGACCTCACCTATTCGCCTAAGTTCGGAAAGGAAAGCCAGCTCACTGTGGCCTTGCTCTACAACTTGCAAGGCGAGCGCATACAGGCAGTGGGTATACAGGGTATCGGTGATGTGAAGCAACTCACTCTCCATACGTTGGATTTCAATGCCAATATGAAGTTCAACGCTCATTGGAGCGTGAAGTTCTCGGCCAAGAATCTTTTGAATACCGATGTGGTGTTCCGTCAGGAGATACCGAGTAAGAATACCGAGGTGGAAGTGGAGCGCTTTAACGAAGGTGTGGGGTTGAGCTTCGGAGTGACGTATACATTATAAAAGTAGTAAAAGCATAAATTAATTCAATTCAAAACTTTAAAAAAGAGAGAAAGATGAAAACAAACTTCATGAAAGTTTCCACGTGGGCTATGGCTCTGTGCGCTTCTATGGCTGTATTTACGGCTTGTAATGACGATGAGAACGGAACTACACCGCCTCCCGCCCGAGTGTTGAAAACTTGGGCGGCATCGTGACGGAAAACATGACCCTCACGGCCAATACGGAGTACAAGCTGACCAGTCAGTTGCAGGTAAAGGCGCCCGCCGTACTTACCATCGAAGAAGGTGTGAAGATAACGGCAGCCGACAGCGAAGATCCTATTTACATCCTGATCGAGCAAGGAGCCAAAATCAATGCAGTGGGCACAGTAGAAAATCCTATCGTGATGACGGCCGAAAATAAGACTGCCGGTGGTTGGGGCGGTTTGCACATCTGCGGTTATGCTCCCACCAATGCGGGTTCGGGCTTTTCTGAAATCGGTAATGCCGCTTATGGCGGCAATGATGCCAATGATAATTCCGGTGTGTTGAAGTATATACGTTTGGAATATACGGGTTTTGCTCTGGATGACGAACACGAGTCCAACGGCATTTCTTTCTACGTGTGGGTGCCGGAACCCAGGTGTCGTATGTGCAGACTTACGTAGGTGCCGATGACGGTTTGGAGTTCTTTGGCGGTACGGTGAATGTAGACCATTGCGTAGTAGTGGATTGCACGGACGATAGTTTCGACTGACAGAAGGTTGAGCGGCACGGCTACCAACCTTGTGGCTTACCAGACCGATGCTTCATGCGACTGTTTGATTGAAGCCGACAACAACGGCGACAATTTCGACGCAACCCGGTGGCTCACCCCACTTTGCGCAACCTTTATTTGGTGGGCAACGGCAGCAGCGAGAACAAGCGCGGCATCCGTTTGCGTGCCGGTACACGGGCTAATATCGACGGCGCGAAGGTAGCGGGTAAGCCTAATCCGCTCACTATTGAAACAACGCAGACCGACGATGCTTTGGCCAACGGTACTTCCGTGTTGAAAAATGTACAGATTGCAGGCGTGTTGAAGAACGACGTGACGGGTGGAAAATATCTTTTCGGCCAATTTCCTCGCTGGACAAGGCAATGCTGAAAACGCCCAGATAGCCACGACGTGGGACGATGTGGCCGGTGATTTGTCTTTCGCTTGGTTGAATGACGCTTGGGTGACGGCTGTTCAATAAGCAATATCTTTATTTTGAAAGACAATCCCTCGGAATGCACAGTGGTGCAACCGGGGGATTGTTTCGGTTTTTCCGTATGCCTTTTGTTTATCGGATACTGACGGTGCACGGGCTGTCCAATTCGGTTTTCCACAGACGCAAGTAATCGAACCATGCTTTGCTGTTCTTGAAACCGTCTTTTTCACGCCGGGCACACACGGTGATGTAGTAACGGATATGCTTGTCGGCATCGGTACCTAATAGGGTGAGGTAATTGAACTCGTCTTCTTTCATTTCCTTGCGGCAGGCTTTGTCGGTGTACAGACCCAAGCCGACCCATTCGTCATGTTCCGGTGCACTTTTTCCGGGACGTTGTTCCCCCAACTGCCGCAAAGGCCGTCTTCCTGCATGAAGCCGGTGGAGTGGCGTTCCAGTTTTTGTATGCCCGTGCAGAAGGTCGCGTCCGGCGAAGCGCCGTCGATACGGATGTCCACCTCCACGTCGCGGTGTCCGGCATAGAGCGTGTAGCGTTGGGTCATGTGCAAGGTTCGTCCGTGGTATACCCATCCGCCGTCGGCTACTTCCACTACGGTACGTACCGGTCCGTCGGCCAGGATGGTCTGCCTGCGCCAAGCCACGGTGTCGATGTAGCAGGGTTTGTCGTTTTGGTAACCTCGGAACGAACCTGCGCCCACAGACTGTCCGGCCCAGAGGATGTCACAACCGTATCCTTGTGCCAGTTGTTCGGGCGTGGTGTAGAATCCGGTGCTGTCCATCTCCAACCGATAGGAGGTTTTGCCGTACAGGTCGATGCTTTGCCGGTTGTCCATGTAGATGCGGAACGCTGCCAACCGGCTTTCGAAAACCGCACCGTGCCCGTAGATACTGTTGTACATGTCCAACAGTTCGGCATTGCCGGGATAGGTGATGGATTTCACTTCCGGATGCTTTCCTTTCTCGTCGTGCAGTTTCAGGTAAGCGCGTGTTTCGCGAGGGTAGCTTCGGGGAGCGTCCGTATCGGACAGCGTGATGCGGTACACGGCTTCACCTTTGCGCCGGGATGTCGGCCGTGAAGGCCAGTTCGTCGGCTCGGAAGTCGCCGTTCAGGTCGTCCGCTTGCGAGGGGATTTCCCGTCCGTCGCAGACGACTTTGGCAGACCGTACATGCAGGCCGTCGGCATGGCGGTGCAGGTCGACCACCACCGGATAGGCTTTGCGTGCCATCCTCGTGGGATTGGATATGCGTACTTCCCGTATGATTTCACGGGCTTGTCCCGTTCCTGCGCAGGACAAGCCTATCAGGAACCAGGCCGATAATGGGAGTCTCATGGCCATATCTGTTTATTCTACGGCTTCTCCTTGCCCGTCTTCAGTGAGGTAGAAGAGCGGAGAAGGGTTTGTTTGTTTCACCTTATAATAATGTAAACCGCTGTCGTTCGTGCGCGGATACCAATGGCCGAGCAAACGTATCATTTCTGCGCCGGCCCAGATGACGGGACCGTAACCGTGGGCAGCCTGATAGTTGGCCGGACGGTAGTAGTAGAACGCTGGATCAAATCCCATTCCTGTACCCACGCAAGTACCGTCCACTTGCCCGCCCTCCTTGATTTGCGTGCTGACGGCATGCCATCCGAGTTGCGCCACCGGGCCGTAAGTGATGCCTTCTATCCATCCTTTGTTGATGGCGTGGGCAATGCAATATACATAAATGGCCGTGGCCGAAGTTTCTAAGTAGGAATCGCTGCGGTCCACAAGCTGATGCCAGAAACCTTCCGAACTTTGGTAAGCCGCCCATCCCTTGATGTGGCGGCGCAGTTGTTCGAGCAGGAACGGGCGGTCGGGATGGTCTTCGGGCAGGGCGTCGAGCAGTTCGCAGTTGGTCAGTATGGCCCATCCGTTGGCACGTGCCCAATGGAAGGTGGGCTGCTGCGCCAGTCCTTCCACGTAGCCGTGACGGTAAAGCCCCTTTTCCGGGACAAACATGCGGTCGATGAACTGACGGCCTACCTTGGCCGCCTCGTTGAAATACTTTTTTGGATTCCTCCTTTTTTATAAATGCCGCGATAGGCCAAAGAAGGGACTCCCATGAACATGTCGTCTAACCAGATGGTGTTGTGTTGGGGGCGGTGGCGTGCGAATGTGCCGTCGGGCAGGCGGTATTGTCCGTGTTCGATGAAAGCGAAATAATTTTCTATCAGGTCGGACAGCGGCAAGGACGGGTCGGCGATACGCGCCTTCATCATGGCACAACACATGGCTCCGGCATCGTCCAATGCTTTCGGGTGCAGGATTTGTTCCATCTGCGCGTCGGTATCTTTTGTATTGTTCGTAAAGCTTGCGGAATCCCGGAGCGACTTCGGCCAGGAACTTGAAACGGCGGACGACGTAATCCTTGTATCGGGCATCTCCCGTCACTTCGGCGGCATCCAGCAATGCCTGATAAGTCACGCCCCATTCATAGCTCCCGATGCGGAACGCGCCCCGGTCGAGTGTGGCGCCGTGGGGAATGTGCCGGTAGTCGGTCACTTCTTTGCCGTCGGCGTCCAATATGCGTACGGGAGTATGCTGTTCAATGTAGGCGAATACCCGGTCGATGTCCATCTTGACTTGTTCGGCGGTCAGGTCACCGTAGGGTACTTTGTATTCCGGTCGGAGCAGGTGCAACGGAGTCGTCATGTCGTTGATTTCGGTTTCCTGCGCCATGGCGGAGTGACCGAGGAACAGGATGCCTGCGGCAAGGAGGCAGACTTTGCAGATGGTTTTCATGCGTTTTGTTTATAAAATCAGGTTAATAATCAGGCAGGCTTGCTGTAAAGGCACAAGCAACCCAAATGCAAAATTAGGAATAAATCCATAACGGGAAAGGGTTATCTCTTGGATTTTTTGAATTTATTTTCCGGGAAAGTTGGATATTACGGAAGTTATGCTGAATTTTGCATGCAGATAATCGTAAAATCATGAAAAACCTGATTTCAATTTTGTGCATGGGGCTGTCCATGCTTTCCGTGGGACTTTATGGTAAAAACGGCGTGTCGGGCGATTTGCGTTGGGTCGGTACGCGCCCTTCGACGGATTGTCCGGTCAGTTTGGGCATCCCGTTCCTGAAAGGGGAACTGGAGGCCGACGGTCGGGTGGTGTTAAAAGATGGGGGAGGCTCAGGTATCCCGTCGGATTGTTGGCCGTTGGCTTATTGGCCGGACGGGTCGGTAAAATGGCTCGGAGTGGCTGCCGTGATACCCGGAGAGGTGGAGGGCATCCGTTTCGAGACCGTTGGAAAAAAACATAAAATGAAAAATCGTTCCGAGACAAAAATACAGGTGGATGAGACGACTTCTTTCTTACGGGTGTCCACCGGGAAGGTGGAGGCTTATATTCCCAAACGGGGCAGTTGTCTGCTCGACAGCCTCCGTTGCGAAGGGAGAACGGTAGGCGGACAGGCTGCTTTGCTGTGCTCCACGCAGGACCATCCGTCGGCTGGAGAGAGGCGGTACTGCATTTTACCGACTATCGCGGACAAGTGGAACGCGTCACGGTGGAACGATGCGGGGGATGTCCGGGCATTGGTGCGGATAGAAGGCCGTTATGCGAACGATGCCACGGGACGAAAATGGCTTCCGTTCACCGTACGCTTTTATTTTTATGCCGGGAGCGAACAAATCAAGATGGTACATTCCTTTGTGTTCGACGGCGATATGGACCGTGATTTCATCCGTAGCTTGGGTATCCGTTTCGAGGTTCCCATGCGCGAGGAGGTCTATAACCGCCATGTGGCCTTTGCTACAGCCGATGGCGGGGTATGGGCGGAACCGGTGCAGCCTTTGAACGGGCGGCGCATCCTGACATTGGACGGGGACAAAGGTTGGCAGGGGAGGCAGATGCGTGGCGAACGCATACCGGCCTACGAGAAGTTCGATGCCAAGAACCGTCATCTTCTCGACCATTGGGCGGTGTGGAACGGTTTCCGTTTGAGCCAGACGACGGCCGACGCTTTTTTCTATCCGTAAACGTACGCATGCCGACCGTCCGTGGATAGGGACTTTCTCGGGAACCCGTGCGCCGGGTTATGTATTTGCCGGAGACGTAAGCGGCGGATTGGGCGTGGCTCTGAAAGATTTTTGGCAATCCTATCCCACGGCTTTGCAGGTGGACAATGCCGCTGCCCGGAATGCCCGTCTGACCGTATGGATGTGGAGTCCCGATGCGGAACCGATGGACTTGCGTCATTACGACAATGTGGCGCACGATTTGGAGGCCAGTTATGAGGACGTGCAGGAAGGGATGAGCACGCCCTACGGTGTGGCGCGTACTCACACGTTGACTCTCGTTCCGTCTGTGGCTTATGGGGAAAGGAGACGGTAGCCCGGACGGCGGCCATGTTAGCCGAAGATGCCCCCTTTGTTGTGCACACCGGAATACCTCCATGCCAAGCATGCCTTCGGGGTGTGGAGCCTGCCCGACCGGAGCAACCCGAAGCGGGCACGGGTGGAGGATCGTCTGGAAGACTATTTGGACTATTACGTGAAAGCTGTCGATCAACATCGCTGGTACGGTTTCTGGAACTACGGTGATTTTATGCACACCTACGATTCCGTGCGTCATACATGGCGGTATGACGTGGGCGGGTACGCATGGGACAACACGGAACTGGCCTCCAATATGTGGTTGTGGTACAGTTTCCTGCGCACCGGCCGTGCCGACCTTTGGCGGATGGCCGTGGCTATGAGCCGCCACACGACGGAGTGCGACGATGTATCATCTCGGACCTTTTGCCGGATTGGGGTCGCGTCACAACGTGAGCCATTGGGGCTGTGGAGCGAAGGAGGCACGCATCAGCCAAGCGGCGTGGAACCGTTTCTATTATTATCTGACCACGGATGAGCGTAGCGGTGACCTGATGAAAGAAGTGCGCGATGCCGAACAGAAACTTTATGACATCGATCCGATGAGGCTGGCTCTGCCGCGTGAGAAGTATCCCTGTACGGCACCGGCACGTCTGCGTGTCGGTCCCGATTGGTTGGCTTACGTCGGAAACTGGATGACGGAATGGGAACGGACGGGCAACACGGCTTACCGCGACAAAATCATCGCTGGCATGAAGAGCATCGCGGCCTTGCCCCACGGCATCTTCACCGGGCCGGGCGTATTGGGCTTCGACCCTGCCACGGGTGTGTTGAGCTACGAGGGAGACCCCGATTTACAACGCACTGAACATTTGATTACCATCATGGGCGGTTTCAAGTGATGAACGAGCTGATGGAAATGATAGACTTGCCGGAATGGAATCGCACGTGGCTCACCTTTGCCAGGGAATACAAGGAAAAGGCGCGCACGATTACGCACAATCCTTTCCCTGTGACGCGCCTTACGGCTTATGCCGCTGCTAAAACGGGAAATCGGGAACTGGCTGCCGAGGCTTGGGATGAATTGTGGCACGTGTGGCACAATGACAAACCTTTCACGGTGCGTCGTGTGGAGGTGCCCGAAGTTCCAGCACCGGTGGACGAGAATCCCGTGGTGTGCACCAACGATGCGGCCACATGGAGTCTGGCCGCCATCTACATGCAGGAAGTCATTCCCGAATAGCTAAAAACAGCCTTTCTTGTCGTATTTTTGCTTCGGAGTGTGCTCGTAAGTTGCGCGAACAGGGCACTTGTTGCGGACAGGTCACGGTGTTTGCTTATACCAGCCGTTTCGGACGGATGTTCCCGGCAATATGGTCCATCAACAGGTACGTATGCCTGTACCGACACAGGATACGGCCGAAATTGTACATGCGGCTTTGGAAGCGTTGCGGTTGCATGCGTATGACGGGCATTTCGATTACAAGAAAGCCGGCGTTATCGTTTGGGATTTATCACCGCGTGAAGCGGTTCAGACGGATTTGTTTGATAAGTTGGATCGTGGAAGGCGTGAGGCGTTGATACGGGCTGTTGACGAGATAAACCGTAAGAACGGGTATAACGCGGTGAAAGTGGCAGCATTGGGAACCGGACAGAAATATGCTTCGGAGCGGCAATACGTTTCGCGACGTTATACAACGAATCTGGATGAGGTCTTGGTGGTGAAAGTGTGAGAGCTTCAGTTTACCTTTTGTGTTATTTTATGCTAAAATGAGCTTTAGCCCCGTTTTTTCTCCTGATTTTCATTCTGATATTGGAAACATTTGCTTCCTTTGTAAGAGGAAGAAAAACAATTTTTAGGAACCTTTTAAATTTTAAGAATCATGAGAAACGTTTACTTTACTTCATTACTGATGCTTTGCGTGAGTGTCCATGTGAAAGCCGGAGATTGGATGAAACGTCTGCCGGACAACCTTTTTGTATCCCAAGTTTCTATTCCCGGAACGCATGATGCCGCTACGGGGAATGGGGTTACTTTTGGCTTCCTTTTCTCAATGTCAAGATATAGATGTGGCCACGCAGTGGTCTATCGGAATCCGTGCTTTCGATTTCCGTCCGAAAGTTAAAGGCGATTATCTGAATATCAACCATGGGATTTCTGAAACTAATTTACGTTTCGACGCTGCTTTGTATCTGTTGCGGGATTCGTTGAAGGAGCATCCATCCGAATTTGCGGTGATCCATTGTTTGTATGCCTCCGGTTACGATAGTGACAAAACCAAATACGAAACCATGTTGCGCGAATTATTGTCGCGTGAGGATTTGAAGGACTATTTCGTTCCGTTCCGGCGGGACTTGACGGTGGGGGATATGCGGGGAAAGATCTTGCTGTTGAGCCGTGACCAATATGCCGGCAAACCGGTAACAGGCGGTTTTTTCCAAAGTTGGTGCGGTTGGTTGGACTGGAATGCACAGTCTTCTTGCAGTATCATAGGGGAGAGCGCGGCATCGGATTATAAATCTCCTTTGTGGGTGCAGGATTATGCCAATACGAAAGATAGCGAAGGAGGTGTGGCCAAGAAGGTAAGCGCGGTAACCGAGATGCTGGAGCATAGTACGAAACATGTGACAAAAAAGACGAGTCGGACGTGGTGTGGGTGTTTAACTTTGCATCGGCTTATCCCGGGTCGATATCCATGGCGAATGGCTATCGTGAGAATGCGACCTACACGAATGCGGCTATTATAGAGTATTTGCAGACGCATGAAGCGGGGCCTACGGGAGTTATTCTGATGGATTATTGTGTGGACAGGAGTCCTAACGAGGTGGATGGAAAGTACCTGACGCGTGGGCGCGAGTTGGTGGATACCTTGATTGCCAACAATTACAAATGGTTGGAACGTAGAAATAAGACGGTGTACGACAAGGCTTTGGAACGGATAGACAAGCTTTATGAGCAGTTACAGGAGGCTCAAGAGAGCATTGCAACCGAATGTGCGGACGTGGCTGCCGAATTTGAGGATGAATTGGCTGCGGCAAAGGACGTTATCGATCAACAAAAATATGAGATCGACAGTTTATATGCCGGATGGCTGTTCACGGAAAGTTATACAGTAGATTATATCGGGACTTATAGGATTATAAGGCAAATCGAAAAAGATGCGGAGAAAGCTCAGGCTGAATTTGATGAGGCATCGGGCATTCATGCGGTACAGGCTGAGCATATAGGAAACGATTGTCAGATATTCTCACTCACCGGCGAACGTTTGGATGCTCTTCGTCACGGTACGGTCTGCATCGTGAAGTTCCCTGACGGTAAGGTGCGGAAGGTCGTTTGCAAATAAGGCTGCTCCCAATATTGGGCATAGGCAAGCCGGATTGGGCTTACGGAAGTCAAGCCGGTTGGTAAATAAGGAGGATACACTTGAATGGCAGAAGCTGTATGGAGGTATCCTCCTTCTTCATTCTCTCCCTACCAGAGTTTTCCCAAAAACACCTTTCATCCTTCAGGATGTATGGTAAATGGCTTTCATATAATGTATTACGGAATGAAGGATAAGGAGTCCATCTTTCAGCTTCCTTTCATTGCGGAAGGCGGTAAAAGTTCTCAGCCGAATGATAAATCATTCTCAGCCAAACGATTTTCCGTTCTCAGTCGAACGATTTATCGTTCGCCGCAGAACGAAATGAAGCATGGCTGAAGGATGTTTGGAACATCTTTCAGTTTGTAACTACAAGGTAATAAGAGACTTATCATACAGTCTGAAGGATGAAAGGTGTTTTTGGGGAAAACTCTGGTAGGGAGGAGAGAGGCTTTTGATGTCCATAAAAAGAAATCCTGACCACCTCATCAAGAAGTGTTCAGGATTCTTTTCTGTGCGCCTGATAGGACTCGAACCTACACGCCGCGAAGCACCAGATCCTAAGTCTGGCGTGTCTACCAATTTCACCACAGGCGCGGTAAGACGGCTGCAAAGATAGAAAGATTTATCGGCTTGGCCAAATTATCGTTTCAGAAATTCTCGGGCGGCTTCTATCATCGTATCTTTGTTGCGTGCCAGGTCTTCTTGTGTGAGCGATACGCAAGTGTCCGGTTTGATACCGAACTCGATTTGGTTCATTCCGGCATCGTACATCGGACAGGCGGAGAAGCGGACAGACCATCCGTTGGGGAGTTCGGAAGAAAAGGGGAGACCGGAACCGCCGCCTGTGCGGTCGCCCATAATGGTGACCAAGGGGCATTCCTTCATATCGCGTACGAAAGTATTGGTGGCACTATAACACGAACGGTTGGTCAGCACGACAGCTTTCTTTTGCCAGCGTATGCCTTTCGACGGTTCGATGTATTCGGCTTCGGGGACGAAAAATCATTGTGTCCCGTTCCGGTTTTATGGGCGATGTAGCCTACCAGTCGTTTTTCGTTGGTGAACCGTTCGGCCAATCGTTCGGCGTAGGTCAGCGTGCCGCCGGAATTGTTACGTACGTCCACAATCAGTCCGTTGCACAAGCGCAGATAATACATGACTTCATCCAGATTGCCTTCACCGATGCCGGAGCTGAAGCTTCCATAATATATATAACCGATGTTGTCGTCGAGAATCTTGTAATACATGCCGGCGGCGATGCGGTAGTCCGTACCCAAATAAACTTGATGGATGCTGTCGTTGAAATTACTCGGGTAGTCCTCATGCCAGCTCCAGTAACGGCCTACGTCGGCTGCGGAATAGAGGTTGACGTGGCCGTCGCGAAGTTCGGACAGCATGTCGCACAAGACTTCGAATAGTTGGGCGGAAGTCATTCCGTCATGTACGCGCGGACGGTATTTGGCATATACCTCGTTCCATGGCAGACATCCTTCCTGCGCCTTGTAGTCGTGGAAACAGTATTGGGTGTCGATAATGCGCCAAAGCGTCTCGAAATTATTGACCGGCGTGTTGTCCGGCTCTTTTTCACGAATGCAACTCGGGCAGAAAAGCAGGGCGAGAATGGCGCAGAATATAAAAAAGATGTAATGTTTCATACCGATGGTGGGTTACAGGATAAACGGGCGGTGTTGTGGCTCTTTGCGTTTGACGAAGCTGAAATGCTTCACGTAGCCTATCATGAAACTATGGTTCCAGATATGGCTGCGCAGTCCGTTCACACGACTTTGGCGGATGTCGCACAAATAGCCGGCCCGGAACGTAAATCCCGCAATGGGAAAGTCCAATGTCAGGAAATGGCGCATGGACGGTGCGTTGCCCGGATAAGTAAAGCATACGTTGCGGTCGTAGTTGCCTAATGACATCTCATAGTAAGACTGTCCGTAGCGTGGGGAGAACATGGCTCCGACGAGCGGCAGGCTGGTTTGGTAGCGGGTGGTGAAAGGTACTTTGCGGATATGGAACGGGTAGATGGCCATCAAGGATACGTCTATGTTGATGTCAGCCTTGGCCTGTACCGGATTGTTGGAATTACGGTTGTTGTAAATCGCCCCCAGTCCGGCATGGACTTCTCCTCCGGCCATCAATCGCAACCGTCCGCCCACGACCCAGTTGTAATGCCAACCGATGGAATAATTTATCTTGCCCCCCCCAGTTCGTCGGAGTTTCCGGTCCGGTTGGAGGTATAACAAAAAAATCCGTCGAGGATGCTTTGTGTCGTGATGCGTCCGTCTAACCAGTGAGTTTTACGTAAGGTCTCATGCAGAATGCTCAGGTGGGGCCCGGTATAAGTGGAGGGAGACAGGTAAGTCTCGTATAGGCTTGTGCGTCCCGCGCCGAAGAGTGTGGCGTGTGTCGTATAGCGGTTTTCCGGAAGGGGGCGGCATCTTGGGCTTGGCATGGTCTGATGCCAAGAAATGTCCCTATGGCTAATAAAAGAATGAGTGCCCGCTCCCTGACGGAGCGGGACATTCGGAACGAAACGGTTGTATAGGCCGGTAAGAGGTGAGACATATTATTCGTCTTCAAAAAGTTTCATTTGCCCGGTAAGCTCATCCATGATGTCGCTTTGGCTTTTACCGGCATCCGGATCCAGATTCTCCTTTTCTGTGTCTTTTTCTTCCGTTTCTTCCGCCACGGCTTTTCGGTTTCCGGTTCGGGCGGCGTATGGGTTCCAGTTCGGTAATGGTTTCCGTATCGAACGTAGTGAGCCGTTTGCCTTTCGCTTTGAAACTCTTTACGCCGATGAAACTTTCCGCATCGATTTCCTGTGGGTCGCGGAAACTGTCGTGCCCGCCGAACGTGATTTGCAACCTTGGATAGGCTTCATCCGTGAGCAAGACGAAGCGGCTGTCTTTGTTTTCTCCCATGAAACTTTGGGGCTTGGTACTCGGTTCGAACGCAAAACGCTTGACGTAAGGATAACCTTGCTGGTCGGCATCGTAGAGAACGGCACACCATATCTTGTCCGGTGAGAACTTTTCGATACGGAGTATGCCCGGTTCATAATGGTTGTTTACGTCGAAATTGGTCGTGTAGAACTCTCCGCTTTTCAGGATGACCAAAATCAGGTCTTCGCTGTGGAACTCGCCCAGATATTCTCCCCGCTCATCGTAATTCAGGCGGTTGACATCATGGTCGAACCATACTTTGCGTCCGCCCAAGGTAGAACCGCCGTGGGATTTCAGGCCGATACGCTGTATCTCGTTTTTGCTTAAAATGTTGCCCATACTTTGGCGACCTTTGATAGTCACAGTACTGAAATCCTTTTCCACAAATATCTTTTTGAGTTTCAGGGCGGGTTTCAGGGTAATTTTGATGACCTCCGCTTCTCCGTTCGGATTGGCCGTGAAGTAGACGACGCGTGAAAAGGGTTTGCCTTTGCGTCAGGTCGTATTCACGGTCGCGGGTGATGGAAGTCACATTGAAACGTTTGATGTAGTAGAAACCGTCCTTGCCGTCCCGGTAGGCTACGTTGTAAATCGTCCGTTTGTCGTTGCGCTTGAACACTGCGGCATGGATGATTTCGGCTTTTTCTTTTCCGCCTTGCTTCTTTCCGTTTCGCCCACGAGCGTTTTGTCGCTGATACGGATGACTTTATAAGTTCCGTCGCGGTAGAAAATGATGGCATCGTCGAGGTCGGAACAGTTGGCAATGAATTCGTCTTTTTGAGCGATGTGCCGATAAAGCCCTCTTCGCGGTTGATGTACAGTTTCTCGTTGGCTTCCACCACCTTGGTAGCTACGATCGTATCGAAATTACGCAGTTCGGTATGACGCGGATGCTCATCGCCGTATTTGGCTTTCAGCATACGGAACCAGTTGCAGGTGACTTCCACCATGTTGTCCAAGTCGCGGTCGATGCGTGCAATCTCATCTTTCATCCGGGCGATGGCGTCGTTAGCCTTGTCTTTATTGAATTTCAGGATTCGGGCCATTTTGATGTCCATCAGTTTGAGGATATCGTCTTGGGTCACTTCCCTTATCATCTGCGGATAGAAAGGCGTGAGCCGTTCGTCGATGTGTGCGCAGGCCGCGTCCATATCTTTGGCCTGTTCGAAGTTGCGGTCTTTGTAAATCCGCTCTTCGATGAATATCTTTTCGAGCGAGGCGAAATGCAGGCTTTCTTGAAGCTCTCCTTTCCGGATGAGCAATTCCTTGCGGAGCAGTCCGAGCGTGTTGTCCACTGAACGTTTCAGCACTTCGCTGACGGTCAGGAAGCAAGGCTTTTGTCGTCGATGACACAGCAGTTGGGCGAGATACTGACTTCGCAGTCGGTAAAGGCATAGAGGGCATCCAATGCCTTGTCCGAACTTACGCCCGGCGTCAGGTGCACTAAGATTTCCACTTCGGCAGCCGTGTTGTCCTCTACCTTGCGTACTTTGATTTTGCCTTTTTCGATGGCTTTCAGGATGGAGTCGATCAGGGTTGTAGTAGTCTTTCCGTAAGGAATCTCACGGATGGCCAGCGTCTTGTTGTCTATCTTGGTGATTTTGGCACGTACTTTCACTACGCCCCTCGTCCGCCGTCGTTATACTTGCTTACGTCGATACTTCCTCCAGTCAGGAAATCCGGGTAAAGTTGAAACGGTTCGTCATGAAGGTAGTTTACGGCGGCATCGCATATCTCGTTTAAATTGTGCGGCAGGATTTTGGAAGACAAACCTACGGCAATGCCTTCCACGCCTTGAGCCAACAGCAGCGGGAACTTGACCGGAAGCGTCACGGGTTCCTTTGTTTCGGCCGTCGTATGAAAGTTTCCATTCCGTGGTTTTGGGGTTGAACACCACATCGAGGGCGAATTTGGAGAGCCGGGCCTCGATATAACGTGGGGCAGCCGCCGAATCGCCGGTAAGGATGTTGCCCCAGTTTCCTTGGCAGTCTATGAGCAAATCCTTCTGTCCCAACTGTACCAAGGCATCCCGATGGAAGCGTCTCCGTGCGGATGGAATTGCATGGTATGTCCCACGATGTTGGCCACCTTGTTGTAGCGCCCGTCGTCCATACGCTTCATGGAGTGCAGGATGCGGCGTTGTACCGGTTTGAAACCGTCATTGATGTGGGGGCACGGCCCGTTCGAGAATCACGTAAGAGGCATAATCCAGAAACCAATTCTGATACATTCCGCTCAGGTGGCGCGTGATGCTGTCGTGAGGACTTGTTTCCGGTTGGTAATTGGAGTGTGCGTCATTTTCCTCTTCCGGGCTTCCCGTAGTCAGGTCTGTCAACTCGTCTTTGTCTTCGCTCATATTTATGTCGATTATATATCTATTTTAACGCAAAAATAACATTTTAATGAAAAAAAAGGCGTACTTTTTGCGAAAGATTTATCAATATTTTACGAATAGAGTATGGCTCAGGAAGATGTATTCAAGAAAATAGTGTCACATTGTAAGGAATACGGTTTCGTGTTTCCTTCAAGCGACATCTATGACGGATTGGGTGCCGTGTATGATTACGGTCAGAACGGTGTGGAGTTGAAAAATAACATCAAGCAATATTGGTGGCAGAGCATGGTGTTGCTGCACGAGAACATTGTAGGTATCGATGCCGCCATCTTCATGCACCCTACGACGTGGAAGGCCAGCGGACACGTGGACGCATTCAACGACCCTTTGATTGACAACCGCGACAGCAAGAAGCGTTATCGTGCGGATGTATTGATTGAAGACCAGATTGCCAAGTACGAAGAAAAGATAAACAAAGAAATAGCCAAGGCGGCCAAGAAGTTCGGGGATAGCTTTGATGAGCAGAAGTTCCGCGAAACCAATCCCCGCGTGTTGGAACATCAGCAGAAACGCGATGCGTTGCACCAGCGTTACAGTGATGCGATGAATGCGGGCGACCTGAATGAACTGAAACAGATCATCTTGGATGAGGGTATCGTGTGCCCCATCAGCGGCACGCACAACTGGACCGACGTCCGTCAGTTCAATCTGATGTTCAAGACAGAGGTCGGTTCTACGGCCGAAGGTTCTTCCACTATTTACCTGCGTCCGGAAACCGCCCAAGGCATCTTCGTGAACTACCTGAACGTGCAGAAGACGGGGCGCATGAAGCTGCCTTTCGGTATAGCACAGATCGGCAAGGCGTTCCGCAACGAAATCGTGGCCCGTCAGTTTATTTTCCGTATGCGCGAGTTCGAGCAAATGGAGATGCAGTACTTCGTGAAGCCCGGCACGGAGCTTCAATGGTTCGAAACGTGGAAGAAGACCCGTATGGCTTGGCATCAGGCATTAGGTTTCGGAGCGGAAAACTACCGTTTCACGACCATGAGAAACTGGCGCACTATGCCAATGCGGCCAGTGACATCGAGTTCCACATGCCTTTCGGTTTCAAGGAAGTGGAAGGTATCCATAGCCGTACGAACTTTGATTTGAGCCAGCATGCCAAGTATTCGGGCAAGAAGATAGAATATTTCGACCCCGAAACGAACGAAAGCTATACGCCGTACGTCATCGAGACCTCTATCGGAGTGGACCGTATGTTCCTTTCCATCATGTGCCACAGCTATGAGGAAGAGAAACTGGAAAACGGGGAAACTCGCGTGGTGCTCAAGTTACCGGAGGCATTGGCACCGGTAAAACTGGCCGTCATGCCGTTGGTAAAGAAAGACGGTCTGCCGGAGAAAGCGCACGAAATCATCAGCAACCTACGTTTCCATTTCAACTGCAAATACGATGAGAAAGATTCTATCGGCAAACGTTACCGCCGTCAGGATGCCATCGGTACGCCGTATTGCGTGACAGTGGATTACGATACGTTGAAAGACAATACCGTGACGTTGCGTCACCGCGACACGATGGAGCAGAAGAGGGTGAACATTGCCGACTTGCAAGGTATCATCGAAGACCGTGTGAGCATCACTTCGTTGCTGAAAAAAGATTATGTAACCCTGCCTAAAAAAAGACAGACATTAATGAAAAAGGTTTATTGTATCTGGCAGTCGTCATCTTCTCCGTGTGTACCTTGGGGGCTTGCAAGGAGGAAGACGATACGTATGATGCTTATGCGAATTGGCCTGCCCGTAATGCCGAGTATTTTGCTCAAATCGCTGCCGAAGCCCGTGATTCCATTGCCCGGGCAAAGGGACAGTATGGCGAACGTTGGGAAGAACATTGCAACTGGCGTATGTTCAAATCGACGACCAAGTCGCAGAATGCGGCCGGGGCGTTGACCGATTCGATTTGTGTATATATTGAACAGCGGGGTACGGGGACGGAAAGTCCGACATGGTCCGACACGGTCCGTGTCAATTACCGGGGCTATCTGATGCCTACCCAAAATGTGGTAAACGGAGAATGGGTGGAAGAGCGTAGGTGTTCTCCCAGTCCTTCATGGGCGAACTGGACAATCAGATTGCTGTGCCGGCCAAGATGGGAGTGTCGAGTGCCGTAGCCGGATTTGCCACGGCTTTGCAATACATGCACAAAGGTGATGTCTGGTGGGTATATATACCGTCTGAACTGGCTTACGGAAGTCAGTCTGCAGGTTCGGTGCTACCTTATTCCACGTTGACGTTTTATGCCAATCTGGTAGAGTATTACGAACCGGGAGAGGATGTTCCGGACTGGAAATAGAAAGAACGTTGAAATATATAATCCTTATAAACGAATGACACAACAGATAAGATAAACCAAATTCTTCCTCTATTGTGTCATTCGTTTTTCAAATCAAAGTCCCTTGTTCACCAATAGGTAGTGTACTAATGCCCAGTCTTGATCATTGGCATATTCGTCATAGAATTGTGCTTTTATTCCGTTTACTTCGTGTGGATAAACATAGGCACAGGAGGCTTTGCCATCTTCGAAGAATAGACAGAGGTTATTACGGACTATTTCTTCTGCACGTTGTTGATAAGCAGCCTTCCCCGTGCATTGGGCATAAAGATGAAAGACTTCGGCCGTAATCGTACTCCAATAGTGCGGCATCGTATCGCCAAAGAGTTCCCGTTGCCGAACCAGTAACCATCCCAATGGCGAATGCTGATGTCATGGAGATAATAGCTGGGTTGACAACCGTTAAAAGGCTTCAATACTGGTAATTGTCGTTGGGCTTCGTCGAAGTATTTTCGGATACCTGTTTCAATGTATAGTTGTAGGAGGAATTGTAGGGCGCGAGCCACAATGCTTTGTTCGTAGTTCACTTCATGTTTAGGGTAATTCATTCCGTTTTTAACGAAGACATCGCCGCTTTTGATAAATTCGTCTTTAAGATGCTCGTACTCATTTGTCATACCGGCTTTTTTCAGTGATTGCAGTCCCAGACACACCGGAATATTAATGGCATAAAACCGTAACCGAACTGCCGGAACATGGAACATAAGGTTTGGTAGCCATCGATAGCATATTGTTTATTGCCTGTCACTTTATACATTTGGAAATATAGTTCGGCTACCCACATGTAATTGTATCCCCTGTTCCGTCCTTTTTGGTCAACACTGGAATAGGTCGTATAATCTTCCGTTTGTAGGCGTTCACGAACAAAACGGACATATTTTAGAAGTGATTCTTTCAGTTCGGGTTTATGGGTCAACAAGTATTGTTTTGCCAATAAAATACCCATTCCGAGGCGTTCTGCTCCTTCATCGCGGTCTACCGGGTTGCAGTTCAGTGTCATTCTTATAAATACGGTTAGCTTCGTTATCGTATACCATATAAGCACCGTATCGCATATCGTTTGTATCGTTCATTTGCTGGTGCGTACGGATGAACTCCGTGCGTTTCTCTATTAATTTATCGAAAAGAAGAATGTACCAGACAGTCGGCATGCGTACGTCGGCCATTGTTGTACAGGATTTCAAAGCGGACTTCCCCGGTTGTTCCATGATGGCTTCTGCCTTCCAGACACGACCTTTTTGTTTTATCTTTATGGGTTTACCGTTTTTCAAGTTTGACATCTTTCAGTGGATACTGGCTACGGAGTTCGATTTCGGCTTTTTCTCCTTTTTCGAACATGTATTTGTTGCATGACATCCATACACTTCCTTGCTGAAGCAATTTGTTTTTAAAATCTTCATTTCCGAGATGTGGAAAGAGAGACCATTGGATGGAATAGGAACTTCCGGATTGAAGTAACGTATCAGGTAAATTGAGTGCTATGACTCCACGAGTATGAGAGTTTCCTTTATCTATGCCTCGTTCCAAGATATCGTAACTTTTGATACTTCCTTCGGTTAATACCAGTCGAGATGTGGCGCTGTACCACCCATGCGCAGCGCATTGACGTATGCTGCACTTTCACCGTCCCAAATATGGGCATGGGTACGTGAATGAATACAAGTCGTTGCATCGGGGTAATTGTCGTTAAAAGGGTATAGATACCGATATCGCTGATTCGTGTACATGTCTGGCCAGTATTGGTAAAGGTATAACGCTCGGTTAATCGGTCATGGTCCAGTGAACGTTTCACATCTATTCGTATGTTTCCCACCCGATAGACCTGTGTTTGCTCAAAAGAGGATATTTTTTATCCCACGGAGTATAAGATGTTGGAGATGTGGAAACAGGCTTTTTCCATTCGTATTTTACTTTTTTTTTATTTTCACTCTCAAGGGTGAGATATCCCAGCCCCCAACCGTATTTTTCGGTTATCCAAGGATATTGGCTACCATCCGTTTGGAGTATCAATTCATATTTTGAGGATCGTGGTCGAGGATAAGCTGGTTTATAGCGCCTGTTTGGGTATTGATTTTGATATGAATACCGTGTGCGTCAGCTTGGACGGAAGGATTGACTGACAGTACACATAAAACGACTGCCATGTATGGCGTATAAAAAATATTTGTTCATCATGCTTATGTTTTGTTAAAAATGAATAGAGAGTGTGTTATAGACACACTCTCTTTGTCCTATTTGGATAGGATTTATTCTACGGGCATACCGTATGCGGTGAGCTCATAGACACCATCGGCCCAGGTGGCCGGATTATTGTTATGCACATTGATGATTCTCAGTACCGTTAACCTGAGGTATCTGTAAGCCGACGAGTCCGTGACAGGGGTATCTGGAAACCTACTTGCCAGTTGTCCGTTCCGTCTACCAAGGTTTGAAAGTGCTCGCCGTCCACACTCCCTTCGATCGTGTATTTATATGCCGTTTCCGAGCCGTTGACCAATTTGGTTGACAAGTTGAGCTCCGATATCTTGGCCTTTTTTTTTGCATATCTATGGTCAGGACATACGGGTACGTACTGTTCTGGAAGTAAACGGAAGAATTCATGTCGGCTCCGTCCGTGATACAGGATGCCGTATGAAGATTGGCACCAACCGTGGTGGTAGAGACCGGTGCGTTAAGCGTAAGGTTCCTGCCGTTTTGTACGGGGACAATGCCGTATGAGTCATGAAATTCGATATAACGGTAATAATCCATGGAAGCATAGCCTTTATTGAACTTAGCTACGGATATTCTCGGGAAATTCCCGTTTGGGTCTTTATGGTGGTACTGGGCGCCCCAATGGTAGCTCCACACGCCGAATGTTTCGTGGTTTGTGCCTCTTCTTTGGATATTGTTGAAGTGTGCCCCGAAAGTAGAGTTGTTACCGATTTCCCGTAATGAAGTCCATACCCCACCCAAATTTTCCGCCGAGGCATACATGGCCTGGCTGGGATACCATCCGGACGCTTTGGAACTGAAGAAATAGTATTCTCCGTTTTTTTGATGATGGATGGGGTCTCGCGATGTTGCCCTTTACATATCGTATTGACCAGTTCTACCGGTTTGGTCCATGTCTCGTCCAGTTTGTAGATGTGGATATCGCTGTTCATATTGGTGGCAGACAAGAGGTATCCGCTACCGTCGTCATCCACGAATAACGATTGGTCTCTGGAATCGTAACCTAAAGGTCGTTCCATCGTACCGACCTCGATACCGCCTTTCGGGGTTATCTGCGCCAAGAATATTTTAGCTGCGGTATATCCGCCTTGATCTTCATAATGGGCGGACAATACGACTTTACGGGTCTTTTCGTTGTAACGGAATCCTATACCCTCGAAATTTACATTGGGATAGAAAGCTATCTCGCGTGGACTGTTCCAACTTCCTTCCTTTCCTGTTGTGGAATAAGATTCTGACAGCAACCAACCGTCTTTTCCTGTCCATCTACAGTTTTTTCTTCCGTTCCAGCCGGTAAGAGAAATAAAAGGTCTCCTATTTTCATCCCGGAGATGCCACCTTCTCTATTTTTCAGATATTGACCGTTGCGGTTGTCGTACACGTCGCAATCTTGTGAAGGGCTGAAAGGCATGGCCGACTGCGATTCCGATGTGGCTATCTTTCGACCCTCTTTGTAGCCTTCTACATGATAGGTATAATTTTCCCCTAAAGACAACCCGTAATCATCGTAGGTGTCTCCCCGGGTCTCCCCAATCAAGGTTCCGTTTCGAAATATTTTGTACACGTCTGCGTCATTTCTTTGCATCCAGTTGATTTTTACGTTCTTCACTTCGTTTTCGCCGATTAACTTGAATGGGGTGGCAGTGACGGCCCATGTACTGATGGCAAAATCTGCCGAGACTATTTTACTGGCGCCTTCCGCATTGTAAGCAATGGCGTTGACTCTTGTCGTTTTGTCGATCGTGAACGGAGCTATATATTTATGGCTGTTTTTGTCCGGTTGGCTGCCATCGAGCGTATAGTAAATTTCGGCAGAAGGGTTCTTGTGTTTTAATTCTACGGTTTGGCTATCCACGAACCGCCGTCCCAGGATATGATGGGTGTTTCTAAGTTGGCACTGATTTGCTCTACGGAAATCAGGCTGATATTGCCGTTTTCCCATTCTTTTCCGCCTATCTTGTTACTTTCGTAGGTGAAAGTTGTGGGGTGCGTCAATTTCAGATCGTGAGTTACCCATACGGCTGGGTGTATCTTGTCTTCGGATACGTTGGTAGACAGTTGCTGGGTGTTGACAATCTTTTGATCTACTCTGAGATAACTGGTGAAGTTTAATTTGATAAGCGGAACGTGTGCGACTCTGATTCTGTATACTCCCGGTTGTAAGGTCAGTTTGTAGGTCAGTCCTTCGTCTTTATCTTTACCATCGCTGAGGAATGAGGTCGCCCAGTCATCCCCATTTCCGGCTGTGACATATACCTTCTGGTTCTCATATTGTTCGCGTTCCACATATCCCCATTGGTCAGTGCCCGAATGGAATTTACGGTCCGGGGCGTCATTCAGTAAAGCTTCGCCACGCAGGGACTTGGCTGCTTCGAATATTTGGGAAGAATGAGGGGCGACACGACCTGCGTCGATAAGGTAAACCAAGTTCTCCGGTAAAGTCCATACGGCGGCAGTTACTGGTATTTTTTGTACCTTTTCGGTCTGCTTCGCCTTTTTATGACCGTCTTGTCGAATGGGGTATTGAACTGGTTCTTATTGGTTTTGTCCCATTTTACCGGCAGGCTGTCCGAACCGAGTTGAATGCTCGATGGCAATGCGGGAAGTTGGTTGACCACAGTACCTATGACCACGGTTTCTCCCTTGGTGTCATCGGGGAGGCCATGCCCTGTAAAGGGGGATATAACAGGAACGTTACTATAATATAGTTCCTCATCCATGATTTTTTGAGTGTCATTTGATAAATATTTAACGGTTTGTAATTTGATTGCTTGCCTCTTTAAAAGAAAGTAAGTGCGATGCCGTCACGGATACGCACTTAACAACATTAACCTAATTTCAAGTGTTTTTATCGAATAGTTTAAGATGCCCTGTATGAATATTTGTCTGAATCGAAGTAAACTCCGAAATAGTGAGGTTCTCCGTTTTCCGTGAGGTATAAAGGAGTTCCCTCGAAAGTATTATTGCCCGAAACAGAGATGAACTTCTGGTCCTGCATGCTTTGTATGCGATAGAATCCGTCTGCTTGTCGGATGAATTTCCACTTTTGACTGTTGCCGTCTGTAGCTTCGGCATTCAGGCGTAAGGAACCGAACGTGTTGGTCAGAAGCTTGCCGCTTTTGGTGTCTTTTAACTTATATACGTCCGGAGTTTCGGTTTGCAAGAATACGAAGTTCAGGTTGATTTCGTCGTTGTCGTCAGCGAGGGTGAAACCGTTCGCAGGTTTGGACACGAGCCGGTCTGCCTGTTGTTCCAATAAGGCGTAAGTGTTTCCCGGCACGATTTCCGCAGCTTGTTTATAGCGGTACATTTTGTCGAAGATACTCAAGTCCCATTGGTCGTACCAGCGGACGACAGGATAGCCCGAACGCATGCTGACCGGTAACCAGACATGAGTGGAATGTTCCACGTCGTTGGGATTCCAACGGTCACCCATATAGATGAATGCATCTTTTTTGCCTTCCACCTGGAAGACGTAACACGGTTGCGTACGGTAACTTATTTGTTTCATCTTGTCGATGGCAAAATTTCCGTTGCGTTGCCATTCGCCCATGAGGTTGTCCGTGTAGGCGCGCCGTCCCGGGTTGGGGGCCCAGCCGGTGCAACCCGAAAACAGACCGAAATACCGGTTGTTCCATTTGAAGACGGCTGCCGCTTCGCATTTCTGCCCTTTCAACACTTGCTGATTTGTGCCTTCCGGCTCCAGATAGTCTTCACGCAGGAGGGCGATGTTCGTGTTGGTGTTCATTTCGGTGGAACAGATATGGTAAGCTTTTCCGTCGCTGTCCACGAACAATGTTTGGTCACGCGATTCGTTTCCGTTCGGTCTGAACGTCTTGTAGAGCGTGTAAGGACCGGTGATTCGGTCGCTCGTGGCTACGCATACCCGTGCGGCACCATAGTCGTTGCTCGATTTTTCCCAATGGCTCCACATCACCCACTTTTGGGTCTTCGGGTTGTATATGACTTTCGGGCGTTCAAAGAGGCGGCCTTGTGAGATGTCGTTCAAGTCTTCACGGGGTTGGCCGTCGGTTTTCAATGCCAGTCCGATACGTTTCCAGTTGTAGAGGTCTGTGGAAGAATAGCAACTGACACCGTTCGATTCGAATTTCGTACGATCCTCGCCAAACCAATAGTATGTGCCATTGTGGAACACTACACAACCTCCATGGGCATTGATGGGAGCGTTTTCGGTGTCGTTCCATACCTCGCCCGGGTGGAATTGGGCAAGTTGTGCCGGACAGTGGGTATGCCATGTCCACAAAGCAACGATGAACAAAAACAGTTTCTTCATGCTTCGTTTGCGGGTTAGTTGATATTTACCGTAATTTCAGGAGATGCCGGAGCGTATGCCCCGGTGGTATCGAATGTGAAGTATTCCACCTTGGCATTATGGTTGGTGAAGCCGATTTTGGGCGTATATTGGCGTGATACTCCGGTCAGTTTTACGTTGTCTATCTCGAACGGGATTCTGTGTTCGCCCCATTTTCCGGATTCGGTCTGGAAGACGACACGGATTTGACGGCAATCGGGAGAGGTGGTATAGTCCAGAGAGTAAGTCTCCCATGAATCGCTGGCAATTTCCACCTTGGTTTTTTTCTCACGGTCTTGCATTTCTTCAATAAACATAGTGGCGGCTAAGGTCCCCTCTTTTTCCCGGATTCCGCCTTTGGCCAGTGCCGTGAGCGTGTAGGTTTCATTCGGCGCCACGTCGACAATTTGGTTGATATTGCCGTTGCCCCAACCGTTGGCCCACATATAGGGAGCTATTTTGGCGATGTGATTGTCCACGTCGACCGTGTTGTCTATTTCTTCCGGGAGGATAAACTGTTGGCAGCACCAATAGTCGTGTATGTCTATATACCAGCCTTCTATGCTTTTGGCCACGTCTTCTGCATTTTTAATACCGAAAACTTCGAATTCCCCTTCGAATCCCGGATTCTTCAGCAGGTTTTCCTTTAGTTCTCCATTGCCGGTGGCAAAGTCGGGTTGCAATCCGTAGTCGTGCAGACGTACTGTGTCCACGGCTATGCCGTCGCGATAGAAGAACGCACGGTTGTCCGGCATTACGGCAATTCTATAGGTATGTGCTTTACCATCGTTGTTGTAGAATTTGCCTCGTCCTCCGGTTACGTTGGTCGACGGGTTTGTGAAACCGTCCGCTTTGGAAGTAGAATGGAATAAACCGAAAGCGGTGGAAGAGACATAACTTTTAAAGCCGTTGCCTTGGGAGTCGATGGCGAAAGGATAAAATTCATCTCCATCCGTAGGTGTCGCCACCTTGAATTCTATCGTGTATCCGTCGGCAGACGGATTGAATGCTTTTTCAAAAGTTTCCTCTTCGCCTCCTTGGTAGGTGGGAGTGGCAGATAAGTCTTTGACAGGAAGTGCTTTCCCGACTCCTTTGACAGCGACATAATAACGGGTGTCACCGCTGCGAAGGATTACCTTCCCTGTGGTTTGTTGTTTGGAACTTATCAGTTTCACGGTCACTGTACCCTTGCTGTTAGAGAAAGTTCGCGGGGAGAAACCTCAAATCCGTTTGTTGCAGAAATCAGGATGGGTTCGTCCGGACGCAGATTTCTGGAATCTACGGTGAACGACGCAGTCTCTCCATATCCGTGAATGGCGATTTCCGACGGGGCGGCTGTGGCGTTCTTTTTCGACTTGGCATTGAGCGTAAGCGGGCAGTACACCATGGTCATTCCCACTACAGCAGCTATGACTTTTACATAATTTCTTTTCATATTCTATTTTTTTAATCCTACATATACAACATCTGGTAAAGCATTATTCTGAAAACATCTTTTATACCTGGCAAAACTTTACCTGTTTCTTTCACTCTTGCTTTTTTCTGATGCAAAATTCATAAAAAATAAAATGAGTAAGGGACGATTTTATTCAGATTAGGACAAAATTCAATCTAATATCGTCTGAGGAAGATTATAGTTCAATAAAGGCAAAAATGGTTCACTTATGTGGGGTGAAAACCGTGTTCCTCATAGTCGAAAATCAATTGCCGCAGATTGAAAAATCGTTTGGCTGAGAACGAAAAATCGTTTGGCGCAGAAAATAAAAGGAGAAAAAAGAACTGTGAAAGACCGCATATAGCTATATTTTATTATTTTTGCATGCGAAAAACAGATTGATTGGACACCATGAAAAAAAGGAGTGTGGTTTTTCTCATTTCGTTTTTACTGTATACGGCTGGGGCTTGCGGGGAGTTTATTGGATAAGATCTCAGTGAAACCGTTTTCTTTGTTGGGACAGTTGCCTTCCAATAAGGTGTATTGTATGTATCAGGACCAGGAAGGAGTACTTTGGTTGGGCACTACCGACGGGTTGTGTCGCTACGATGGTTACGGGCTTCATGTCTTTCGCTCTTCTCCAATGTATCCTACACTTTTGCCTCATAACGACATCCGGGAAATTACCGAAACACGGGATGGGAAAATTCTCATCGGTACGCAGAAAGGAATGTGTGCGTGGGATAAGAGGGCCAATCGGTTCATTTCTTTTACGGATTCTTTGTTGACGAATTATGAGATACGCTCCATCGTGACCGACGATGAAGGGTATATTTGGGTCGGTTCATATAAAATTTGGTGCGGATTAGTCGGATTTGTCGAGGTCAAGTCTTACGATTCAAGCCTTCCTGTGACCAGCGTGAACATGGTGTATAAAGATGAGGCCGGTACGGTTTGGGCCGGTTTCTGGCAAAGCGGGTTGTACCGTTATAACCGGACGACGGACCGTTTCGAGCGTATGCCCCGATTGGGGCTATACGACAATCCTTTTCGTATGTTGCAAGACAAGCAAGGAAGGTATTGGCTTTCTACATGGGGGAGAAGGACTGTTCAGGATGGAGGTGGACGACAAGAATGCCATTCATTATGTCAGCGAGTCTCTGTCGGGCGAGAACGAAGACGAGGTTCAGAATTTGAAGTATGCTTTTTGTTTGTTCGAAGACAGCCACTGGGGATATTTGTGGATGCTCGGTTATTATGGTTTGACCATCGCCCGGATTGAAGACGGGCATTTGGTGGTTATACCGTCGGACAAGTTGGCCCACCCAGACGAATAATCTGTTTAATCGGATTTGTGCCGATAGAGGGGAATATCTGGATATCTGCAGCCGGGGGACGGAGCTTATCAGTTGATTGTCAATGACAGCCGAATCTCTAATTACTCTTTGCCTGTATGGCAAGACAAAACGGGAAGGCTTAGTCCTATCGTCCGGGGGATATTCAAGAATAACGCGGAGCTGTTTTGGATTAATTACGACCGTATCGGTTTGGGGTGGTATAACCCCGTCGATAATACTCTGTTCTTTGCGTGACCTGAGTCTACGGATGATTTAGGGATTTGGGGAGATATTTCTACGTTCTTTTCACCTTCTTCGCAGAAAGAAGAGGTTTGGGTGGGAGCTAAATTTGCACCTAAAATTTATGTATTTTTAACACGGGGGGTAAAATTGCCCACTCTAAAGAAGGTTTTAGATCTTAAAGTATAGGTGCAGGGAGTTCCTTTATCAATTAAAGAGGATTCGCTTGGGAATATATGGGTTGCGACGGATTATGGTCTCGTGGTTTGTCGTACAGACCGCGATAAATTGCCGTAATAAAGTGGATATCCATGATATTTCATCCATGGAGATTGATACGCGAGGAGCTGTTTGGCTGGGGACCCACGGGCACGGATTTTATCGGATTGTTCCGGAATATCGTCGGGGAGAGGTCGTGAAATATACGGTTATGCATTTTAATGCGCATAACAGCACATTGCTTTCAGATAATATAGAGACCCTTTTGTTCTGATGTGCGCCGTCGGAAAATATGGATTGGTATGACGGAAGGATATGTGCAGGCTTGGGATATAACGACGAACAAGGCGAAAGATTATTCTCCATTATTTTATAGTTATATCAATGCTTCTATTTACGACATTATTACGGGTAAAGAGGGCATATATGGGTCTCTACGGCTAAAAATGGATAGAATTCAGTCCGGATAATGAGGTGATAAAGTCGTACGCCGGACTGGACGATACCGGAATACATTCTTTTGAGCGGAATGCCTGTTTCTATTATGATGGTGTCTATTATTATGGTAGAGACGGAGGAATTACCGGTTTCAAGGGGACGTCTGATTTGGCAGGAAAGGCACAGGCTGTGGATGTGGATATCACGGATGTGAGGGTTTCAGGAAAATCAATCTTGGACGGAGGCTTTTCTGAAGAGGGATTGTTGGATATACAGTCGCGGAAACTTGTATTGGGACCGGACGCTCATGATATTGAGATTGATTTTCGACTTTGAACTATTCTTCTCCCAGGCAAGTACTGTATGCCTATCGGATTAAGGGCGTAAACAACGACTGGGTATATACCGGAAATAATCTGCCTCGTGCCTATTATAATAAATTGCCCAAGGGAGAGAGTATATTGGAACTGCGTGCCACGGACAGTGAAGGAGGTGGAGTGCGAAGACGGTTTCTTATTTGATAGAACGTAAACCGGTCTTTTTATGAGACGTGATGGGCGTATGTGATATATGTGTTCCTTTGCGGGATACTTGCATATTGTTGCTACCGATGGGCGGTCTACCGTGTCAGGTTGCGCAACGAATTGAAGATTATTCAGATAGAAAAGGAAAAGAGCGAGGAACTGACACAGGCTAAGTTACGCTATTTCACAAATATATCTCATGATTTCCTTACGCCCATCACAATCATATCCTGCTTGATTGACGATATGGTCATGACGTATAAAAATAGAATTCCCCAGTTGGATAAAATGAGAAGCAGCCTGCGCCAATTGAAACATTTGATTCAGCAAGTGCTTGACTTCAGAAAGATTGAGAATGGGAAAATGAGCCTTCAGGTGTCTGAGGGAGATATTTCAGTCTTTATAGAAGATTTATGCCGGATGAACTTTTCCGTGCTGATGGACAAGAAGCATATCTCTTTTGCCGTTGTGGCGGAGATGCCCCATATTTCGGCTTGCTTTGACCGGGATATACTGGAGAAAGTTTTGTATAATTTGTTGTTTAATGCTTATAAATATACGAATGAAGGCGGTGAAATCACTGTTTCTCTCTTTCTGTGGTGGAAAATGACGGTGTACGTTCAGTATTGATTCGGGTCAAAAGATACCGGTGTGGGCATTCCTCTTGAGAAACAGCCTTTGTATTCAATCGTTTTATACTGCTACGACGGACACGGCGGCAGAAGCAAATGGGATAAGGGCTGTCTCTGGTAAAAGAGTTGCTTGAGATTCATCACGGACGGATTGCATTGGAGAGTACGGTCGGTGGGGACTGAATTTTCAGTTCTTTTGCCGATGGAGAAATCTGCTTATTTGCCGGAAGATTTTGCTCCTCAGGAAGATATGTCGGCGGTGGAAGAGCTTGAACTTCCTCACGAAGAGAATATTGTGGGCTATTCCGTATTAGAAAACTGAACCGCAAAAGGAAGTGGACGGTTGTATGTTGCTGGTGGACGACAATGTGGACTTATTGGATGTAATGTGCCGTGTTTTCTCGCACCGCCATAAAGTCCTGTTGGCACACGATGGTATAGAAGCTGTTGCCGTGATTGAGAATAACGCTGTGGATGTGATTATCAGTGACGTGATGATGCCGAATATGGATGGTCTTGAACTGTGTCGCCATTTGAAGGCCGATATTAACGAGCCACATTCCGGTGATTTTATTGACGGCAAAAAACGCTCCGGAAGACAGAATAGAGTGTTATAAGGCCGGATGTGACGGTTATGTGGCTAAACCGTTCGAGCTGAGTGCTTGAAGCCAGAGTGGAAAGTTTCTTGGAACATAAGCGTTGTGCCCAAAGAGACTTTAAGGAAGAGCGGGAAGTGAGGACTGCCATGTTGAAAATGTCAGCTCTGGATCAGAAGTTTCTGGATAAGGTAATTTCGATTATAGAGCATAATATGAAGAAGGCGATAGATATAGATGTGAACACGATAGCCCGCGAGGTGGGAATGTCCAAATCATCTTTTTATCGTAAAGATAAAGCTTATCACGGATCTTTCGCCCGTAGAGTTTGTGAAAAATATCCGGCTGAAGCATGCATACGAACTTTTAGAAAAGGGGGAGACGTCATTGGAGTCCGTTGCTTATTCCACCGGATTTTCCAGTGCGAAGTATTTTTCCACCTGTTTTAAGGAACAGTTCGGAATCACCCCGACGGAATTTTTTACGTAGGCGTGAACTGGATGTCTGACGGGGAGGACTTGGTTTTATCAAATATTAGGGATTACTGTTTGTCTTAAAGGCGATATGCATCTCTCTATTCGTTTCCGAATGAAACTGATAGAGAAGTTTTGTATTATTTTGATAATTAATGCCTTATGCGTGGCTTCTGAATCAAAAAAATATCTTTTGGTTGAATGATTTTATCTTTGGATTTCTCTAATTTGGTCTAAAAAACGGGTGAACTTGGTTGAATATTGTACTGCTTTCTTTTAATATACCTTTATTTTTGCACCATGTCGAATTAACTAAAATTTGTATGAAAAACAAAAGAAAAGGAAGACGATACAGTCGAATCACCTATCCGTTTTGTGCGGTATATTGTTTTTCCATGCTGTATGCTGGAAGTGCATACTGCATGAACTATAGGTACCCCTTTGTCACAATCGGATGCAGGCAAGTAGTGTGACATCTTATCGAAAAGAAGCCTTGAGGAATGATACCTTACTGAAGGACGGTACGAAAAAGAGAGAAAACAGGATTTTCTTCAGGAAGCCCAAAAAACCGTGTAAGGCCTTGGGGCTACCGGACTCGGTCGACATGATGGAGTCTGCCGGTCACCGTACATTTCTCTTCAACAAAATTTAAAAGGACAAGTGCCCGGATTGTACATACAGGAGCCGAGTGGGGAACCCGGACCGCAGCAAGCCATGTTTTTGCGCGGAACGTCCGTCCTTTGTTCTCGAAAGTCGATGCGATGTCTACTCAGCCGGCTGTATACGTCACAGGGTTCCTATCATAGAAAACCGGGCTTATTCATATAGTATAAAGAATAATGACGTGAATCCTTTGGGGACAGCCACTAATCTTCTGGCCGGTTTGCATTTGGCCAATATAAGTCGATAAGTTATAAAAGACCCTTACGAGCTGGTTAAGTTAGGCCTGTTGGCAGCTAACGGAGCCATTTGGACAGAATTCGGAGATGGATACAGGGAGGACCGAATGTTACGGTAGATGCCAGTTTAACGGCAATCGCGCTCCAACGGGAATGTGTACGGATGACGAATGCAAACGATGAGCGGAATTTCGTGCCGGATTTACCCGAAGGTGTAGTCGGATTTGGACCGTTATCTTTCCTGCTTATTTTAAAAAGATAGAACAGATCCCGTGCTTTATACCGCCAGTTTGCGGATTATTATAACACTCCCCAGTTGCAATATAATGAATGCGTCTGTAGCCGGCGGCAAGGCCGCCACCATTGCCGCTGGGACGGCTACCAATGAGGGTATTGGCGGATAATACAGACTATCGTGAAATACAATAATGATTTCTATTTGAATATGATGCCTGTAAAAGGCTTGACGGTGCGTCCCGCAAGCCACGAGCATCTGCCCGCGAACACGCTGGCGGGACCGGTTATGCGGAGATGAACATCGTCCCTTTATTCCAGACAACAGGCGCGCCAGCCGCGTGAATCTTATCGGAGCGGCGCTGTGATGATAAAATGACAATATGACGATAAATCGAGTCTGTCTCTCGAATGTGGAAGCACTAAGAGCTGGTGTGTGTCTATGAAATTCGATTACGAGACCGACGTTCGTAATGCGTTTTGGCCTCAACATTGATGGAGTCTATGAAGCAATACGTAACTGAACGAAGTACAATGA
>VOFG01003278.1_pt1 | contig 57192 bp, 64 predicted proteins | sample 5384171 | NCBI WGS metagenome assembly VOFG01 (sample SAMN12384726, study PRJNA508395) | human gut metagenome | isolation source: healthy gut F | host: Homo sapiens
CCAGACTGCCACTGAACGGCAAGATGAAACGATGGATATGAGGATGAAAACCGAATTGTTTAAACGACAGTCCGAGCTGCTCTACTTGCAGGCTATGACGTAAGGTAGCTATAAATCGTCATACTGCGGTACTGCTCCGGTGTACATGTACGGACGCAAGCAAGAACTTGCCGCAGAGCAACCATGATAAATGGTAAAGGACGGAAATCGCATCCGACAATCCATCATGCCAACAGTTACTAAGCAAGTAAACGGGGATTACCTAAACCGGAACGCCGTAAGGCTATGAGGTGCAGACCTCTGAATATCCGGCAGGTAACGGAGCCTCCGTAGTAGTCCGAGCAGGGTAACGCCCTGCACATGGCGAAGGGAGGCAGCTAATTTTCTTTAATACGATTTAATGGATAATGTGAGAGACATTATGAGAAGTCCGGAAAGAGTATTAAACAGTCTGAACGAACACAGTAAGGATTCGAGCTACAAGTTCGAACGCCTTTACCGGATTCTGTTCAACGAAGAGTTGTTCTATGTTGCCTACCAAAAGATCGCATCGAACGGAGGCAGCACGACCAAAGGCTCCGACGGTCGTAGTATCGACGAGATGAGCCTTGCCCGGATCGAAACGCTGATAGCATCGTTAAAAGACGAAAGTTATCAGCCCCACCCGTCGCGGAGGGTGCATATCCCGAAGAAAAAACGGAAAAACGCGCCCTCTGGGAATACCGGCTTTTGAAGATAAGCTGGTGCAAGAGGTAGTCCGCATGATTCTGGAAGCCATTTACGAGGGACATTTTGAGACTACCTCGCACGGTTTCCGACCCAAACGGAGCTGTCACACTGCATTACTTCATATTCAAAAGACGTTCAGTGGAACGAAATGGTTTATCGAGGGCGACATCAAAGGGTTCTTCGACAACATCGATCATGATGTACTTGTTGGAATCTTGCGGGAGCGCATTTCGGATGACCGTTTTATCCGTCTGATACGGAAATTCCTGAAAGCGGGATACGTCGAGGATTGGAAGTTTCACAACACTTACAGCGGAACGCCGCAAGGAGGTATTGTCAGCCCGATTCTGGCGAATATATACCTCGATAAATTAGACAAGTACGTGAAAGAGTATATCCGACATTTCGACAAGGGAACCAAACGCAGGCCGGGCAAAGAGAGCAACGATTTGGCCAATGAACGGAAACGGACTGTGCGGAAACTGAAAAAGGTAAAAGACGGGACTGAAAAGGTGGCTTTGGTCGCAAGACTCAAAGCCATCGAACAGGAACGTGCCGCATTTCCAAGCGGAGATGAAATGGACGGAAGTTACCGCAGGCTCAAATACATCCGTTACGCCGATGATTTTATTCTGGGCGTAATCGGCAGCAAAGAGGATGCACGGCAGATAAAGGAAGATATTAAATCATTCCTATCCGAAAGCCTCGCACTCGAACTGTCCGAAGAAAAGACGCTGATAACCCATACGAATAAATCGGCGAAATTTCTCGGATATGAGATTACGGTAACACGGGACAATCATCAACGCCGGGATGTGCGAGGACGTCTGCGACGCACCTACGGCAAGCGTGTCCGGCTGAATGTCAGCATGGCGACGCTGCGGGACAAACTTCTGGAATACGGAGCTATGGAAATCAAGCTCCGCAACGGGAAAGAGGTTTGGAAGCCCAAATGCCGTTCAGGATTGATATTCAACGACGACCTCGAAATCCTCGACCGATACAATCGGGAAACAGTAGGATTTTGCAACTATTACCTGATCGCCAACAACTGCGTCGTACTGCACAACTTCAGATATATCATGGAGTACAGTATGTATAAAACATTTGCGGGCGAAAAATACAGGAGCACGGTACGAAAAATCAACTTTACAAAAGTTTACCGCCGCAACAAACTATTCACCGTAAAGTACGTTGTGCGGGGGCAGAAAGGGGTAATCAAGTCTGGGAACCTTCAGCCCGAAAAACAAGACGAGTTTGCCACAGGCTGCGCATCGAACGACACGCCTTTCGGTTCCGGGGGCGACGGTGAGGCCATCGTTGTGACGCAGGAGGTCGAGGACATCATTTCCAGCCCGGTGGTCAAGGAGGCGATCATCAACAACAGCGATTGCAAAATCCTGCTCGACCAGCGCAAATTCATGAACCGCTTCGACGCGATCCAGACCCTGTTGGGTCTGACCGACAAGGAGAAGGCGCAGATTCTCTCGATCAACCAGTCCAACGACCCTTCCCGTAAATACAAGGAGGTCTGGATCGGTCTGGGCGGCGTTCAGTCGGCGGTCTATGCCACGGAGGTCAGCGTCCCGGAGTACCTGGCCTACACGACCGAGGAAACGGAGAAAGTGGAGGTACAGCGGCTTGCCGGGGAGCTGGGCGGTGATATAGAACTGGCGATCAGGCAGCTCGCCGAGGGCAAACGTTAAAGGGAGGGCAGGCCATGTATCGCAAGTGTATCGGATCAGACCCCACGGCGGCGCGTTTGGACTTCGCGCTGTACGAGGTGGCGGGCGAGTGGGAAAGCCGCTCGGGTTCCCCCCGGGTTCGCATCTACCGCAACCCGGGACGCCGGGGCGGCGGTTTTTACGTGGAGGTGTCCTACAAGGACGGGACACGCTTCTCCCGTCCCGTGAGGAAGTATTGGGGAGGCATCCGTTACTTCGACCTCTACGGGTATGTCGCCCTGGCCTACGATGCGGGGCGCGAGGTGCTCCAGCTCTCCGCCTACGGGGATTATTACCGGGCGTCGGAATGACCGCCCAAGTATTCACGAATTAAATAATGAAAAGGATGAAACGATTGATTTTAACGCTGTTCGTGGGGCTTCTTTGCTTCACGTACCAGGCAAAAGCGCAGTGGACGGTCATCGACCCGTCGAACCTCGTTCAGAACATCAAGAGCGCGGTTCAAAGCTCGACCACGGCGACCAACATGGTCAAGTCGCTGCAAGAGAGTATCAAGATTTATAACCAGAGCAAGGCTTACTACGACGCCCTCAAATCGGTGCATAACATCATCAAGGATGCCCGGAAGGTGAAGCTGACGCTCGAAATGGTCAGCGAGATCACGGAAATCTACACCTCGGGATTCAACCGTATGGTTTCAGACCCGAACTTCACGGTGGACGAGTTGGCGGCGATCTCGGCGGGTTACGCCCGGTTGCTGGAGGAGGGCGGCGCGCTGGTGGCGGAACTCAAGACGGTCATAACCGGCGGCAACGGCCTCTCGCTCTCGGACAAGGAGCGGATGGACGCGGTGGATCAGGTTTACACGAAGATGCTGGAGTACCGCAACCTCACGCGCTATTACACGCGCAAGACCATCTCCGTGTCCTTCATCCGCAGCCGCGAAAAGGGCGACGCGCACCGGGTGCTGGCACTTTACGGGAACCCGAACGACAGATATTGGTAACCTGAAAACGGAGGCAGTCATGGATTTCGACAATTTACACCAGGTTCTCCGGAACCTGTATCAGGAGATGATGCCGCTATGCGGCGACATGATCGGGGTGGCGAAAGGTATCGCCGGCCTGGGTGCGCTCTTTTACGTGGCTTACCGGGTATGGAAGGCACTGGCCAACGCGGAGCCTATCGACGTGTTCCCGCTCCTGCGGCCTTTCGCCATCGGCTTGTGCGTGATGTTCTTTCCCACCGTGGTTCTGGGGACGATCAACGCTGTGATGTCGCCCGTGGTGCAGGGCACGCACGCCATACTGGAGGGGCAGACATTGGATTTGCAGGCATACCAGCAACAGAAGGACGATTTGGAAGCCGAGGCCCGCAGGCGCGAGGGCAAGGCTTGGTTAGTGGATGACGAGGTGTATGAACAACGGCTTGCGGATATGGGTATCACGGATTTGGGCGAGATTATCAGCATGTGGGCTGAACGCACGTGGTACGACATCAAGGCCGGTTTCCGGCAGCTTGTCCGGGACTTCTTCGAGTTGTTGTTCAACGCCGCGGGGCTTACCATCGACACGCTGCGGACATTCTTTTTAGTCGTGCTGTCGATTCTGGGGCCCTTGTCGTTCGCCCTCTCCATTTACGACGGCTTCCACTCGACGCTCACGAGCTGGATTTCCCGCTATATCAGCGTGTACCTTTGGCTTCCCATCGCCGACCTGTTCTCCGCGGTGCTGGCCAAGATCCAGACGTTGATGCTCCAGGCGGACGTCCTGGCCCTGCAAGACCCCAACTACATTCCTGACAGCGGCAGCGGTGTCTATATTATCTTTTTGATTATAGGTATCATAGGCTATTTCACGATCCCCACCGTTGCCGCGTGGGTGATCCAGTCGGGCGGAGCCGGCGGGGCTATGGGCGGTATCAACAAGGCCGGGGCATTCGCCACGGGTGTCGCGGGCGGTATCGCCGGCAACATGATCGGCCGCACGTTCGGGCGTCGCGGCGGTGGCGGTTCCTCCTCCGGTAACGGGGGCGGTGGCCAGGCTTCGGGCAGTGCCCCCAACGGGCGCAACCTGGCAACACAAGGTAACAGTAATCATTCATAACAATTTGGACAATGGAATTCAAGTCATTAAAAAACATCGAAACAAGTTTCAGGCAGATTCGGCTTTTCGGTATCGTGTTCCTCTGCCTGTGCGCGCTGGTATCCGTGTTCAGCGTGGTCGCGAGCTTCCGTTTCGCCGAAAAGCAGCGCGAGAAGATCTACGTCCTGGACGGGGGCAAGTCGCTGATGCTGGCGCTATCGCAGGATTTGAGCCAGAACCGCCCCGTGGAGGCGCGCGAAAATATCCGGCGTTTTCACGAGTTGTTCTTTACCCTCTCGCCCGACCGTGCGGCCATCGAGAGCAACATCAACCGCGCGCTGTTCCTGGTCGATAAGAGCGCCTTCGCCTATTACCAGGACATGCAGGAGAAAGGTTACTACAACCGTGTGGTGTCGGGGAACATCAGCCAGCGTATCGAGGTGGACTCCGTGGTGTGCGACTTCAACGCCTATCCCTACCGGGCCATGACCTATGCCCGGCAAATGATTGTCCGCGAGAGCAACATCACCGAGCGTTCGCTGGTCACGCGCTGCGAGCTGATCAACTCGGGGCGTTCGGACAATAACCCGCAGGGTTTCATCATGGAGAAATTCGAGATTCTGGAGAACCGCGATTTACGTACATTAAAAAGATAAGGCTATGGCAAAGAAGAGAATAAAGGCTTTCGGGGAGTGGGTCGAAGACCACCTGCGCCGCGCTTGCGGGGCGCTCTCGCCCGATAAGCGGATTATCGTGATCCTCACGCTGCTCTTGTTCTTTTCCGTCTTGTCGCTCTACTTTACCGTGTCTTCCATCTACCGCTTCGGCAAGGGAGCCGGGGAACGGATGCAGATACGGCATATCGAGCGGCTGGAGCTGGAATTAAGACAACGGCAGGAGGCCGACAGTGTAAAACATCTAAAAGATTTCAATTATGACGACGAACGAAAAACAGAATAAACAGCCGGAGGCGGGGAAAAAGGAACTCACGCCCCGGCAGATACAGATGCGGAAGAAGATGGTGGTCTTCCCGCTCTTTTTCCTGGCCTTTGCCGGGTGCATGTGGCTGATCTTCTCCCCCGGCGAAAAAGAACGGGAGGAGCCTTCGGCGGGTTTCAACACGGAGCTGCCGACCCCGGAATCGGAGGGTATCCTCTCGGACAAGCGTGATGCCTACGTGCAGGAGGAGATGCGGCGCAGGGAGCGGGAAAAGATGCGCTCCTTGCAGGATTTCGCGTTCGGGATGGAGGACGAGGAGAAGAGCCCGTCATGCCCGCTGCCGTGCCGGATAAGTCTTCCGGCTCTGCCGGCGGTTCGTCGGGAGCTTTCCGGACTTCCCGTGCCGCCTATGCCGACATCAACCGCCAGTTAGGCAGTTTCTACGAGGACACCGCCGGTGAAACGGGGGAAGAGCGCGAGATGCAGGCCCGCATCGAGGAACTGGAACGCCGCCTGGAAGAACAGCAGGCGCAGAAAACGGCCCAGGAGGAGCAGGTGGCGCTGCTGGAGAAGTCCTACGAGATCGCCGCCCGCTACATGAACGGCGGTCAGGCCCCGGAAGCTCCGCGTCAGAAAACCTCCGTTTCCGGCAAGGCTTCCGTGCAGCCCGTGCGCCCGGTGCGCCGTAACATCGTGTCGCTGCTCGCCGCCCGCTGCCCGATTCGGTCTTCGCCCGTGAGTTCGTCAAGCCCCGGAACTGGGGTTTCAACACGGTGGGGAGCGACCTTCGCGAGCCCGAGCGTAACAGTATCCGTGCCGCCGTGCAGCAAACCGTGACGCTCACCGATGGCGGGGAGGTTACTTTCCGGCTGCTGGAACCGATGATGGCGGGAGATCTGCTCATCCCCTCGGGTACGCCCGTAACGGGGGCGGCGAGGATCAACGGCGAACGGCTGACGGTCAAGGTCAGCGCTGTCCAGCACGGCGGGGCGGTCGTTCCGGTCGATCTGTCGGTCTATGACACGAACGGCAACGAGGGTATTCCCGTGCCGGGGTCGGAAGAACTCAATGCCGTGAAGGAGATCGCCGCCAATATGGGCGCGGGCATGGGCAGCAGTATCACGATCACGGACGATGCCGGTTCGCAACTGCTCTCCGACCTGGGGCGCAGCGCCATCCAGGGCGTGTCGCAATACGTGAGCAAGAAGATGCGCTCGGTCAAGGTCACGCTCAAGGCCGGTTACAGCGTCCTGTTGCTCCCGCCCCTTCAATAAGGGTACAAACGACGTACTTCCGTACACCACTGAAAAAATCCATTTTTATCAACAATCAAAAAATTATCGAGTATGAAAAAGATTCTTCTGGCACTCGCTTTTATCGGGTGCATGTTCGCTGCCCACGCGCAGGAAAAGCCCTCCACGGGCGATTTGTACGACGGTCTTACCCGTCCGCTGACCTTCAACCGGGTTATCCCGCCCTACGCGCTGGAGGTGACGTTCAGCAAGACCGTGCATGTGATTTTCCCCTCGGCCATCCGTTACGTCGATCTGGGGTCTTCGGATCTTCTGGCGGCGAAAGCCGACGGCACGGAAAACGTGCTGCGTGTAAAGGCGGCCCTGCGTGATTTCTCGCGCGAGAGCAACCTTTCGGTCATTACCGAGGACGGGGCCTATTACAGCTTCAATGTCAAGTATGCCGACGAGCCGGTGAAACTGTCGGTCGAGATGGCGGACTTCCTGCATGACGGGGAGGCGGTAAACCGCCCCAATAACGCGCTGGACATCTATTTGCAGGAGTTGGGCTGCGAATCTCCGCTGCTGGTCAAACTGATCATGCAGTCCATTTACAAGAATGACCGCCGCGAGATCAAGCATATCGGTTGCAAGCGTTTCGGGGTACAATACCTCCTCAAAGGTATCTACGTGCATAACGACCTGCTTTATTTCCACCTCCAACTGAAAAACTCCTCCAACGTGCCTTTCAACGTGGACTACCTGACGTTCAAGATTACGGACAAGAAGGTGGCCAAACGCACGGCCATCCAGGAGCAGGTCGTATGGCCCGTGCGTGCGTACAACAACGTGCAGGTCATCGGCGGCAAGCGTACCGAGCGCATGGTCTTCACGCTCCCGAAGTTCACGCTGGCCGACGACAAGCAGCTGGTCGTGGAACTGCACGAGCAGCAGGGCGGGCGACACCAGACTTTCACGGTGGAGAATGCCGACCTGGTGCGCGCACGTGTTATCAACGAGTTAAAGGTAAAGTGATATGAAACGGGCGATATTCATTCTCACGCTGGGGTTATGCCTCCTCCTTTCGGACGGGGCGCACGCCCAGCGTGCCCTGCCCGCCATGCGCGGGCTGGAAATACGGGGAGGCATGACCGACGGCTTCTATACCCGGGACAGCCGCAGCGAAACGGGCTACTGGTTCGGGCTGGCCATGAGCCGCTACGCGAAGAATGCCGACAAGTGGGTGTTCGGCGCGGAGTTCCTGAACCGTTATTACCCCTACAAGTCGGAACGTATCCCTGTGGCGCAGTTCACGGCCGAGGGAGGTTACTATTACAAGTTCCTCGCCGACCCGTCCAGGACTTTTTTCTTCTACCTCGGCGGCTCGGCGCTGGCCGGTTACGAGAGTGTGAACCGGGGCGAAAGGCGGCTCTATGACGGCTCTACGCTCCGCCACCGCGACCGTTTCCTCTATGGCGGGGCCGTCACGCTGGAGATCGATGCGTACCTGACCGACAGGATTATCCTCTCGCTGACGGGGCGTGAGCGTATCCTATGGGGCACTACAACGGGACATTTCCACGCGCAGTTCGGCCTGGGCGTGAAATTCATAATCCATTAAACTTGCAAGCGACATGAAAAAGATGAAAAAGATATTGGCCCTGGCGGTCTGGATCGCCGCCCTGGGTCTTTTATGCGCATCCTGCGACAACGGGCTGGATATACAGCAGGCGTACACGTTCTCTCTGGAAACGATGCCCGTTCAGAAGCGAATCTCCGTTGGTGAAACCGCTGAAATCCGCTGCACGCTCGTGCGGGAGGGGAGATATGACGGCGCGCGTTACACGATCCGCTATTTCCAGCCCGACGGGCGCGGTGAGTTGAGGATGGACGACGGTACGGTGTTCCTGCCCAACGACCGCTATCCGCTCGACCGTGAGGTGTTCCGCCTCTATTACACATCGCGCAGCGATGACCAGCAGACCATCGACGTCTATGTCGAGGACAACACGGGTCAGGTCGTGAAGACCTCCTTCACGTTCCAGAGCGAGAACGGGACGGAGGAAACGGAACGATAACGGAATATGTCTAACCAAGAGAAGCGCCCGTCACCCGGGCGCTTTCCATAAATACTGAAAACCATGACAGAGCAAGAGAGAATAGATATAGCCTATCTCGACACGGGGGTGTACGAGAACCCGTGGCGTGAGAACCTTTTCGAGACGCTGCCCGAGGATCGGAAAACGGCGGAGGTCTGCCGTTTCGCCATCAAGAAATCGGCTTTTAACATCGAGTTCGTTCCCGAAGCGATGAAAACGCCGGAACTTTGTCTTGCTGCGGCCGGCCACCGGGGCGAAACACTGAAATTCGTCCCTGACCGTCTGAAGACACCGAAAATGTGCCGTGCCGCCGTCGATAGCAACAGCTACGCGCTGTATTACGTTCGGAGGGGTTGAAGACCCCCGAACTGTGCATGGCGGCCATGAAGCGCAACGGCCTGGTGCGGGAGGCCGTTCCCGGGGAATTGAGGACGCCGCAAATATGCCGTGCGGCGTTGAAAGCGGTGGACAGTGCCGATTACAAGATACTCCCTTACATTCCGTATCCCGATATATGCCTGGAAGGGCTGAAAAAATTCGGGATGTCGTTCGTGGACAAGTTCGAGATTTTCGCCTCCATTGCCCCGGAGGTCATGACCGGGGAGCTGGCCCTTCACGGCGTGGGGATGGACGCGTCCTGCCTTTCGCTCGTGCCGGTGGAACTGCGCACGGAGGCAGTCTGCCTGCGTGCCGTCAGCGGGGACGGCATCCTGCTCCATGAAGTGCCGGAGGAATTACGCACGGAACGGGTCTGCGAGGCTGCCGTGTCCTCGAACTACCTGGCACTGGAGTACGTTCCGAAGCATCTGAAAACCGACCGTCTGTGCGGGATAGCGCTGGAGCGCGATCCCTGGCCATCCGCTTTTTCAACCCCGAACAGCTCACGCCGGAGGTCTGCAACCGGGCGTTGGCCCGTGCCGACGACCTGCGTGTCCTCCGCTATATCCCTTTCGAGGATATACACATGAAGGCGTTGGGGGTTCTATTGCACGAATTACGAGAAGACCTTCGATTTTTGCAGCACATGAACCCGGCACACGTCACGCCGAAAGTGGCCCGGGAAATTTTCGCCCTGGAGCCGGAGCTGTTCTACAACCTTCCCGACCACGCCAAGAACGAGGAGATGTGCCGCCGGGCCGTCGGGCACGACGGAGCTACCTGCAATATGTCCCCGAGAAGTGGAAAACGCCGGAGTTGTGCATGGAGGCCATACGGCGCAGTCCCTATGCCATCGCCCACCTGCCCGAGAGCATGAAAAGCCCGGATCTATACATGAGCCTGGTGCGGGAGAACCCGCAAAACCTGAAAGGCGTCCCCGCGAAGCCCGGACGCCGGAGATGAGCCGGGAGGCTTTCGAGCGTACCTACGGGAAGGACAAAACCGATTTCTCGGTTATCAGCGCGTTGAGCGACCCCGCCCTGGTCTTGCAGGTGTTCCGCGAGCAGGACGACCCGCAGAAGATACACCGGTTGATGAGTGTCCTGCACCTGAACCGCCGGCTTGTAACGGAGGAGGTGGCGTTGGAGGCCGTTCGCAAGGATGCGGGGTGCTGTATGACATTCCCCAGACGGCCATCACGCCGCTCGTGGCCGATACGGCCGTGCGGGGCGACCCGAGGATGATCCAGTGGGTTCCGAGGGGCTTCGCACGGCGGATCTGTGCCTCTATGCCGAGGCCGCCCATCCAGAGTTGCGGGTTTACGTTCCCGACGAGATAGCGAAGGGACGTAATATCTATTCGTTCCACCGTCAGGTGGACGCGAAATTGCGGCAGCCGCTCGAATACGAACAATACAAGACCCTCTACTCGGGCGGCGCGGTGCGTGTGAACAACGTGTGGACGTCGGTTGCGGGTGAGATTGATTGCTGCGAGGTGCGTTACGACCGTAAGACGGAGAAACTCAAACTGCGGATCGTCGAACCGCCCAGGGAGAAGAAGGCGCAGCCGAAGGTCGCGCCCCCGCAAACCCGCCCGGGGGCCGAAATTGTAGGACGGCGGGTAGTTCTTTGGCAGGAAGGTTGTTAAAAATCGCACGTGTTGTCGCCGATACCCGGATGAAATCGTTATATTTGCAATCGAATCCTCCGGCGGCGTGCCGCCGGGCGATTTACATACGGAAGGAACACATTATGGTGGGGCATTGAAAACAGCCAAATTTTAATCCGCTCGCAAAATAATGGGTAGTTCTCTTCTTTATCGTCGTGTCTATATGCGTCAAGCGTATGCGATAGCGGCGTGGGGAGAAATTATCTATCGAGTGGATGGGTGCTTGGCTGTACCTCAATGCCGGTATTTAACGTATTCTCACGCCTTTTCGTATGGTATTTGTCTGAACCTAAAGAAAAGCGATATGGAAACGAAATCGACAAATGAGGTAAAGGGTGATTACGACCGGGTATCGGCGAGTGAATGCCTGGGGTCGCTAATCGAGTTGCACGGGATTGTTATGGAAGACGATCTGTTCGTCATTCCCGATGCGGATGGCACGGCAGTATTATACAATGACGGGAAGATACGTTTTGACGAGATCGCCGACATCGAGGTCGGCTCGGTGTTCGTGGGCATCCTGCTCCGCAACGGCTATCTGTTCTACCTTTCCCGTACCGAACCGCTCAAGACGTGCATATACACGCATGGCGGGTGGGGTTCAATCTCTGAAATTTCTCCCCGTGGCATTGCCGGACATATCGGGCGTGAACTGCACGGGAAGCTGGGCGACCATACGGCGGTCGATTGACGGGAAACAAAAAAATCGGACGGTTGTTTGAAGTGCACCCCAAAAGTTGGACACTTTTGGGGTGTTTTTATGAAATATAATTATGAGATTCGTTTAAAGGCCGTAAAACTGGTACTCGAAGGCGGACTTTCGGTTAGGAAGCCGGATGTCACTTGGGCTGTGGCCGCTCGCAAGTTCACTTGTGGGTAACATTATTCGAGCGCCATGGCCTTGCCGGCCTTAAGCTGCGCCACGGTAGCTACAGTGCAGAATTTAAGTTGTCAGTTTTGAAGCATATGCACCAAAATCATCTATCTTTGCTGGAGACAGCAGTGCATTTCGGCATTCCGGGCCCTTTTGTTATTCGTCAATGGGAGCGGCTCTATCAAAACCAAGGTGCTGAAGGCCTGCGGCGTAAACCGCAAAGAAGGAGGCCGGCCATGAGTAAATCGAAGACTAAAAAGTCAAACTCAAAACGACTCCGCACGAAGAGTTGCTTAAGGAACTGGAGTATCTTCGTGCCGAGAATGCTTACTTAAAAATTGCAGGCCTTAGTCGAGGGCGCATTGTCCGCGAGAGCGGGAAAGAGCCCAAGCCATCGAAGGACTAAGGCCGCAGTGCCGGCTTTCAGTATTGCTCAAAGCCGCAGGGATGTCGCGAAGCACATTTTATTATCACTTCAGAAAATCAAAACAACCCGATAAATATGCTCGCGAAAAAGAGAGTATTATAAGGTTATATCACGAACATAAGGGGCGTTATGGTTATCGGCGCATTACCGTTGAAATGAATAAGATCGGATATGCGATAAATCACAAAACCGTACTTAAGCTGATGAATATTTGCGGGATAAAAAAGTCAGGTCAGGCTCCGTAAATACTGTTCATACAAAGGACAGATCGGACGGATAGCGCCCAATCTTCTGCAACGCGACTTTGCAGCCGAAAAACCGAATCAGAAGTGGGTTACTGACCTTACGGAATTTTCGGTTTGCGGCGTAAAGTTATATCTATCGCCGATTATGGACTTATATAACCGGGAGATTATTAGCTATAAAATAGCTGAACGCCCTAACTTTATGCAGATCATGAAGATGCTGGACGATGCGTTTGCCAGAATACCGGATTCTCCGGGTATTGTCTTGCATTCCGACCAGGGCTGGCAGTATCAGATGAAGCAGTATCAGCTCCGTTTAAGACAGAAAGGTATTACACAGAGCATGTCGCGCAAGGGTAACTGTCTGGATAACGCTGCTATGGAAAGTTTCTTTGGATTATTGAAGTCCGAATTATTATATTTGCAAAAATTCTCATCCATAGACCATTTCCGAAAAGAATTGGAAGAATATATCGACTACTACAATAACAAGCGGATAAAGAAATACTTAAACAACATGAGCCCGGTACAATACCGAACTCATGCCATCTAAACAAATACTAATCCGTCCAATATTTGGGGTGCACTTCAGTTATCGTCCGATTTTTTTCGCGTCGTATTTTCACGGCCGTTGCCTGCCGTGTTCCCGTTTCCGCCTTTGCAGGGCGAGCAGTTGCCGCAACATGTAGGCATGGTTTTCCCCACGGTATGCCCCGAGGGCATCAGGTAAGGACTTGCGAGGCACTCCCGGCATTGGCGTACCGCCTCTTTTAAGTCGGTAACGGTTATTTCCGCTCCCGTGATGTCTTTAATCTTTGTTTCCATTCTTGTCCTGTTTTTGGGTTCGTACCAACTGTCCCGGTAATTTTCTCCCACGAGCGAGAAAAATTCCGCTCATGCCGCTTTCAGCGGCGAAATTTTTGGCTTCCCATATACCGGAAAACTCTCCCAGCAGCCGGTAGCCGATGAATAATTTGTACTTGCGCATGATTTTATCGTTTTTCCAGGTTGATAATCGGTGTGTTCTTTTGCAGCCATTCCTTCACGCTGTCCATGTTGTATTCGGATGTGATAACCGCCGTTCGGTCGTCGATTTCGGTGAAGCGCGTAGTTTCATACCCGTCGATCCACTGCTTCAGCGTGGCAACGCCCCACACCTGCGGGTCGTCGAACATGGTGTTGAGCCGCCCGATACCCTCGCCGAAGGTTACGAGCAGCGTTTCATAGGAGATTTCCTTGTTTACTTCATTCGTTTTCATATTCTCGCTTTTTACGGGCGGCTTTTGCCGCCCCGAAATTTTTTAATCAGACAAGTTCCACTCTAACCCTGCTCATGTTCGCCCAGAACACGCCGTTGCAGTAGTAGGCGTAGCCGTTATGCCAGTTGCTCCTGCGGCGTATCACGTCCTGCTCGGGTGGTCGTATCTCGATACTCGTGGTGTAGATGTTGTGTCCCACGGTAATGACGAGGTTGCACCTTCGCCATATCTCGGAATGGGTTCTGAACCCGTTTTTCCCCTCGACGAGCGCAAGGGCCGTCTTGACTGCTTCCCGAACTTCCCAATCCCACTCCCCGAAGGGTTTGAGCGGGCGTGCCATGTAGCTTTATAGATGATTTTCATTGTTATATTTTTTTTTTGTAGGGCGGCTTTCGCCGCCCCGATTTTATAATTCGACAATCCTTTCCACTCTGCCGTACAACATGGAGCGTATGCTCGTCTTGTCCACGCCCTTGTATTCCGTGTAATGCCCGTACTGCTTTACCACGAATGTTTTCAGTACATCGACAAAGTTGAAACGATACCCTAAAAGCGGAATGGAGTCCTTGAAATAGGTGTTATGGTTTACCTCACGGGTAATCCAGTCTTTCTCCTCACGGGTGAGCGTTCCCCGTCATTGAGCCGTTTGCGTAATATGTACGCTTTTTTGAGCCTGCAAGGCTTTCGAGTGCAGGAACGTCCCACGACACGAATTTATATGCTATTTGGTTCATTCTATTTTTTGTTTTGCGGGCGGCTTTCGCCGCCCCGATTTTTATGCTGTCATTCGTTTCCGTATAAGGGACATGTTCCCCTTCATCAGTTTCAGTATTTGCCCGTGGTATGGGGTATTCTTGTTACACACGCCACGGCTCTGCACGACCTCCATGCGTTTTAGGGACACCTCTATCGTTTCGATACGTTTGCCGTCGATTGTAGCCGAGAGTATGAGCGAGTCGGCTTTCAGATAGTATTCGTTGGTAAACACGCAGTGGTGCATGGCCTCGCCCTCCTGCCGTATGGCTTCAACGCTGTCCAATACCTTGATGCGGATTTCCCCGTCGGAAAACTCCACTCCGAAAAACCGTCCTTTGGCTTTGACAAACGAGGCTTCCTGTTCCAACGCCTTGCGCCGTTCCTCCTGCCGCCGTTCCATTTGCATGTGCCGCCGTTTTTTAGCCATGTAGAGGTCATGCGCTGCGGGCAGGTCTGCGGGACACACGAAATGGGCGTTATGCAGGTCTTTCCCGAAAAATCGCAGCAGATCGATGTAGTCGCACCATTCCGTCGGTTTCCCGATAGCGTACCCGTTACGGATGGCGATACGGATGGCCGGCCAATAGTCTGCGATATTGCGGGAGGAACGGGCGAAAAATCGCACGAGTGCCGTTTGTCCCGCTTTAAGCAGCGTTTCGGCCTTGTTCTCCGAGAGCAGCAGGTGGATAAGGTCGAAAGGGGTTACATCGGGGAGTTGTTTGCCGTAACCGCTTCGGCGCAGTTCGGGGATAAGCCGTTGCCGGGGATAGATGCGTGTGGGCGTGATGTTGTATTTCCCGTCGTTCTCCGCCCGCAGTTCCAATGCGCTCGACCAACTCCACCCGTGAACGAAGAAGCCCATCGGGCGCAGCCGTGCGAAGGTTGCGGAGCGTCCGTCGGGGGCAATCCACCGCTGTACGGCTTCGATATGGGTGTAAACGGGTGTCTGTCCCACTTTCGCCCAACACTCGATATAGACGAAGCGCAGGACTTGAAAACCCTTGCAGCGGGTTACGATGCACAAATACTCGTAATCGTTGAACTTGCGGCGCAGGGTGGTTTCCACTTTCAGCGTGGTGTGGCAGTGCGGACACTCGCACCCTAACAGATTGTCCGTGAGTTCTCCGTTTTCGCTCTGCCACATGTGGCCGCACTCGGTGCAGGTGATAAGTCCTTTCGGCGTGCGGCGTCCGATATGCTCGATGCAGTTCTTGTACCCCCATTCGATTTGTGCGGGGGTAAGCGGCGGCAGGTGTTTGCTTGCCGCCACGACGTTCTGTTGGAATTTTGTTCTCGGTTTCATAACTAAAATAGACTGGGCATTAGTTTGTTATCTTCGATTTTCTTGGGTTTGGACTTGGCTTTCGCCAACTTGGCGTAGGCTTCGCTCTCGGCCTTCCGTATGGCGTTCCGCCGTGCCTCGGCTTTTTCCTCCTCGGTCAGTTCGACGGTGTGATTGATCACTACCTTGCAACTGACGGGTTTGCCGATGTCGATGTCCTCCTCGTCGTAATAGTGGAGTGCCATAGAGTATATTTCCTCGTCGGCAAACCCGTTGCAACCGCTCTGCCGTACTTGGTTGATTATGAAAGTGCAGCAATCGTCAATGTTCTTTTTCGGGTTGGCGTATCGGGGTGCGAAAAGTTCGTCCTCCCGTGCCCGTGCGTCGAGATAGTTCTGTATCGTCAGTTTGAAATAATCTGTTCCTTGTGCCATGATTTTTTGGTATTGTGGGGCGGCGAGCCGCCCCGTGTTCAACATTTATTCGTCCTTTCCGAGAAGCCGTCGCACCTCGTCCTCTTTGGTCTTTTGGAAAATCCATCCCGCTTTCTTCTGCCCGTCATGCGTCAGCCGTGCGTTGAAGCGTCCCCGAGTGCGTGAAGGGCGTCCTTGACGGGCTTGGTGTCCCCGAATACGGCTATCGCCTTCTCGGAATAGTCCACGATGATAAACCCGCCTTGCACGCTCGTTTCAGTGCGTTCCGCCCGTTTTTCGTCTTTCGGCTCGGGCAGACATATATTCTCCTCGTTTCCTGCGATATATGCCAGCCTGTCGATGTACCCTTCACGGGTGTAGTGGGTCAGTTGCAGACACTCCACCCGTATTTCGGACTTTGCCGAGCGTGAAAACGGGATAGCGGTGTTCGTTCTTGGGGTCGTATTCGGAGAGGTGCGCCGTTTGCGGGAAATTGGCCGCCGCCTTTCTCAACTCCCCGAAGCCGTTGCGAGGTGGCCGAAAAGCCGAGAATGACGGTACGCACGCTTCGGGTGGTCGAACACTCGTAAGAGGGGTCAGTGTATTCCGTTTCGTTGAGTTCGGCGATGATTACGCCCTGCACCCCTTCGGGCATGATGCGGCGTAACCTCTGCGCTCCTATTTCCGCTATGCGGTCATGCTCGGCTTTCTCTTTGGCGGCGGCGATGGCCTGCGCCGTGGCTTGCTCTTCCGCCTGCCTCACGAGCAAAGCCACCTCGAAAGCGTCCATGAACTCGGGGTTCACGTCGTCGTAGTACCTGCCGATACCGAATGTTTGCGAGAGGGGTCGCAAAATGTCCGTTTGGCTGATTTCCTTTGTTTCGGTATCGACCATGTGGGTACACGTAGCCACGGGCGGTGTGTTCCACCTTGTAAACGACGTAACGCTTTCTGCTCGCACCCGCACCGATACCGATGATTACCTGGTTTTCCTTGACTACCTGCACCTGCGTGTCCGTGGTAGTCGCTCCGAATAATGAAATGTACTTTGTCATACCTGTAAAAATTTAGAAGATGTGAGTGAATAGGAAATAGAAAAAGCCGGTTAGAGCCACGAGAGAAACAAGGCAGGAGAAAATGCCCCGCAGGATGTCATAACAGAACGTGAAGCCCAAAACGACCCAAATAAAGTCGATACCCCACACGTGGAAGCCCAAAGTCACCGCCCCGACCTTTACCGCCAACCCGACCTTTGCCTTTATGCCAAGTGGAAGGTTGGAGGATTTCTGTTTCCATTTATTTTTTTCTCTTCGTTTCTCATAACCTTTGACTTTTTTTTATGCCGTAGCGGAGCCGGTATGGATGGAATCTGTTTCGGTAGCATCAAAAGGTGTCGGGGATAGCTGCTGCAAGATTTTGTCGGAAAATACGCTCGCCCGCAGGGAAAGAGGAAGATTTTGCGGCAAACCGCCCCGCGGCCCGATCTTGCAGCAGCGTGAGCCCTGTAACTACCTTTTTGCTACTGACAACAGATTTCCATACCGCGCTCCGCGGCATGAAAAAAAAGAGGAAAAGGTTATGGGGGAGAAACAGGGGAGAAAACGATATGCCGTGAACGCTCGCGAAAGTCGGTTCACGGCTCACCCTGCATGGAATGATAAATCGCCCGCGAACATTTCCTTTCACGGGCGATTGGCGTATCGGAACGTGCCGATCCCGTATCGGCGGAGGATCGTTTCCGCCGGACGTGGCGCCACTCGCTGCCACTTTTAAGACGGATACGTCCATATACCACTGGCTGATAACAAGATACTGTTCATTTGTGTACTTTTGGGCATCCGGGAAACAAAAAATGAAACAGAACATGGAAATAATAAGTATGGACGTGAAGGCTTTCGACGCGCTGGCAGGGCACGTGGAAGCCATTGAAAGAAAAGCCGAGGCGTTATGCCGCAGGCAAGAGGACGTGAGTTTGAAAAAATGGCTGGACAACCAGGATGTCTGTGACGTGCTGGGTATATCGAAACGTACCCTGCAAACCTACCGGGAGAAAGGGTTGCTGCCTTTCAGCCGCATCCGTCACAAAATCTTCTACAAACCGGAAGATGTCGGGAAACTGCTGCAATCGTCGCACTATCCTAATACCGCCGCGTTATGAGCCATTATTTCATCGACAAGCACGATCCGCGTGTGGCGGATCTCTTCCGGCGCTTGGAAAAGGCCGGCAAGGCACTGGATAAACTGGAATCCTCCGGAGGCCGGACACTCAAGGGAGAGCGGTTCGTCACCGACGAGGAATTGTCCCGGCTGCTGAAAATCAGCAGGCGTACATTGCAGGAATACCGCACGGCGCGGATCATTCCCTATTATTTGATTCAGGGCAAGGTACTATACATGGAATCCGAGATACAGAAATTCCTGGAAGATTCCCGGAAGAAATGTATCGGGGGACAGGAATGGGTATAAAAGAAGAACGGCCAAAACGTTGGCCGTTCTTCTTTTTTCAGTTCAATATCGTGTTCATGCCGGGGAGCTGCCAGACGACAGCGGTCGTCGTGGCCCTTCGGACAAGCCACCGTCGGAAGGCTTCGGCATTCCCGGATTTTAAGCGGAAAGCCAGCGCGGCGATCATTTCGAGCGAATACAGCTCGACAATACCGCCGTCACGGTTGCGCTCCCGGCGGTAAACCCTCTCCTCACAGAGTATGCCGCTTTTGAGTATGGAGCGGATGTTGCTCCCCACGGCAGGAACGAAGACTCCGAACAGGTCGGCAATCTGGTGGCGCGTGAGCCATACACGGTTCTCCGGCGCGTGGATTTCCACCCGCCCGTTTTCAATGCTGATAGGTTCTCTTGTCGTCATAGTCATACAAATTTATCAATTTTTGTTATACTGTTCAACCGTTTACCGTTATAATATCTGCCGTTTCCGGTTCGTCCTCCTCGTAGAGATTTATTTTCCGGCCTTTGGTCTGTTCTTTCAGCCGTTTCATGTCCTCGTCCACCTTGCGGTCGGTCACTTTGGCGTAAATCTGCGTGGTGGAAATGCTCTTGTGTCCCATCATGCGGCTGACAGTTTCGATAGGCACACCCAACGAGAGCGTGATATGTGTCCCGAAATTGTGCCTCGCCTTGTGAAAGGTCATGTCGAAGCCGTATGTCCGTCCCAGTTCTCTGGTGAGCTTGATGAGATACCCCCGGCAATAGAGGTTGAAAATCCTGTCGCTTTTACGCTCGTGGCGGTATTTCTCGATGATCTGCAACGGCACGTTCAGCAGGCGGATGGCCGAGGGCGTTTCGGTCTTCTGGCGCCGGATGTGTATCCAGTACGTTCCGTCGTCCGACTGCGTGATGTCTTTTTTTCGGACAAGCGTTTCAGGTCGGCGTAGGACAACCCCGTGAAGGTAGCGAAGAGAAACCAGTCCCGCACCCGCTGGAGGTTGGGTTTATCGACGGAGTTTCCATCAGTTTTTTGAGGTCTTCGAGTTTCAAATGGCGGCTCTTGCGCCGGGGCAGTTCGGGTGCAGCTTCCCGTAAGGGTCGCGCCGGAGTGTACCCTGACTGACAGCCCGCTTGGTCATTTTCTTCAACCGGTAAAGATGCTCGTGTACTGTCTTGGGTTTCATTTCACGATCTGTACGTAGGAATATTTCAAAATCATCGTAGAACTCCCGGTCAAGGCTCCGCAACGCTACATCCTCCTTTTCCTTCCTTTTTTTCACGAAGGAGGCTAAAATATTATAGGAGTTCTCGTAACTTTCATAGGTTTCTTCCTTGCGATCCACGCCGACACGCTTGCGGAACTCCTCGTTATGCTCGCGGAACAAGGCAAGGAGGGTGAACGGTTTCTGCCCGATTCCTTCCACGGCGTTTTTGACCAGCTCGGCCGTCACGAAACCGAGGCTTTTACGAATATGACGGTAATGCCCGGTGATTTTTTCGGTCAGTTTCTCTATTGCCAGGTTTACCGTTCGGGCGTTCTCGCTTCGTCCGTTCGCCCTTTTGGTTTCCGGATTCCAAAGCGATGGATCGACAAACGCGTTGATATTGATCGGGGCCGACTTGGCGTCGATGCTTACCTTGCATAACAATTTACATGTTCCGTCCTTGCGGACTTTCGTGCGGTTGATGTAGAACAGCAGGGAGAACGTGCTGCGACGTTTTATCTCTTTATTATTCGTTTCCATAATCGTTGTGAATTTGATTGTCAATGATAGATTAAATAGCTACGGAGAAGCGGCCGGCAATCTTTTCCTCTAAAGACCGGGTATCCATGTCGATCTTGTCATCGGTCACTTTGGCGTAAATCTGCGTCGTGGAAATGCGGCTATGCCCCAGCATTTTACTGACGGTTTCAAGCGGGACACCATGCGAAAGCGTGATCTCGGTGGCGTAGGTATGGCGTCCGCAGTGAAAGACGAGCTTCCGTTCAATTCCGCAAATGGCGGCAATACGTTTCAGTGTCCGGTTGAGTTCGTTGTTGCTGTACATCGGCAGCAGTTTTCCTTCCGGGGCCATATCCCGGTACTTGTCGAGGATGAGCAACGGTATGTCGAGCAATGGCACTTCATAGTCGATTTTCGTCTTCTTGCGGGCGGTCTTGATCCATACCTCACCGTCCTCGGCCACTTCCAGATCCTCCGTCGTCAGGCGGCACATGTCCCCGTAAGGGATACCCGTGTAGCAGGAGAGGTTGAACAGTTCGCGGATATGGTAGAGTTTCGGGTCGTACAGGGGTGTGGTCATCAGCCGTTGTAACTCCGCTGCGGTAAGGTATTTCTGTTCCCGCTCGGGATGTTCGGCTTCATAACCCGCGAACGGGTCGGCAGTGATAATCCCTTCCGCGATGGCTTCCCCGACAATCGTGTTCAACCGTGTGACAAGAAACACGATAGTTCCCAGGGCAAAGCGGCGCTCCGTGCGTAGGTAGAGGTCATAGTTGTCGATGAATGAACGGTTCAGGGCCGTGAAAGGAACATCCGACAACTTGTATTTCTCCTGGATGAAAGCGGCCACACAGTTACAAGCATAGCGGTAAGATTGCGCTGTTCCCTTTTCCCGGTTCACGCCGACACGTTTTTCGAAATGTTCGATGAACGTCCGGAAATAACCCAACAGGGTTTCCTGCCCGAAAGCCGTCCCCAACAACAGATTCCTTATTTCTTCAGCCGTTACATTCTCACGGGTGGCTGACAGTTCGTCATAAATGGAAATGGCTGAAGCTCGCAAATCGTCCAGTTGCCGGTTGATTTCCCGCGCGGCGTTACTTTTACCCGTGGCACGTCCGGATGCCCACAGTGCAGCGGGTACGGACATTTTCGCACTAAAAGCCGCTTCTGAAAATTTGCCGACAACAAGTTTCGCCATGACCGGGCAATGTCCCTCGTCATTCATTTCGCTCTTTTTGAGGTAGAACGTAACCGTTACATCCGTCTGTTTCATAACTCTATTTTTTATGTTGCAAAATTACTTGATATAGAGTTATTTACAGTTATGAAAATTATAGCGGAACAAAGAATAAAACCCCGGATGCCGGTAACATAACCTGTATTTCCATGAAAAACGGAAAAAAAACGGTTATCTTTACGGGCAAAATATAGGGTTCTTTGCATGGTGAACGGTAAAACCGCAGGTGGTTAAGCGTTATTTTGCCGGATTATCCGGGGCTAAAAAAGGCAACGGATAAGTAGCAAATCTTTCTCTTAACCTTTCATTATCCTGCATTTTAGCGATTTGGAAAGGTATAGAAGAATTTGGCTTAACTCTCCTCAATACCAAACACTTACTTTATTTATCCAAATTTTGCCGTTTTTTTTGCGAGTTCTTATTATATTTGTGCGAAACGCATACCGACGCGACACCTCTGCCGGCGGTCGTCCCCAATGCCTGCGGAGAGTATGCGTTCCGTGTCCCTTGACAATATCTTCATATATTATATGTTATGAACAAACTGTACCCAAATCACCGGAGAACGTGGCGCCGCACGGTGACCCGTCTCTCCCTGAACGGCCTTGTTTCGCTATCGGCCGTTACAGGTCTGTTTATCGCCCCGTCATGTTCGACGACCGAACCGGAGGGGGGTGTTGAAACGAACCTGCGCATCACACTGGCGCCGAGCATTACGACGCGCGTCACCGGAACGGCCTTCGACGAGGAGGACGCTATCGGCCTGAGCGTCGTGCCGTGGAGCGATGGCCGCGAACAACCTCTTTCAAGTTCACGCTGGGAAGACAACGTGAAGTTCGTCTACCGCGACGGACAATTCGTTTCATCGGCAACTGCCTACTTCCCCGATGCCACGACGGCCAATACCTTCTATGCCTACTATCCCTATAATCAGACCGGATTCCGGTCCAATACCTCGTCGCTCGCCGTCGCTGTCGCGACCGACCAAAGCGACGCCGCGAGCCGTACGGCTTCGGACTGGATGGTCGCTGTCACGCGCAACGTGAAGCCGGACGGGCAGGCTGTTCCCGTCGCTTTCCGTCATATCCTGAGCCTCATGCAGATCCGTATGACGGCAGGCGACGGCGTCACTGCCGACGAGCTGCTCGAAGCCGAGGTGCTCCTCAAAGATTTTTGCAGTACGGCACTCTACGATGTCGATGCCGAGACATTCGGCGAGCCGGCCGACGTGACCGACATCCGTCCCTACGGCACGACGCGAATCGAGGGCGACTACGTCACCGGCCTTTCTGCCGTCGTAGTCCCGCAGACACGCGAAGCGGGCGAGACGGTCATCTATTTTACGTTCAAAGGCAAGACAATGGCCTACAAACCCAGTTCGGAATTCACCTTCGAGCCGGGCAAGAGCCATCTCTTCACCGCTACAATCGGCATGACGCCGCAGGGGCCGACGCTCGCCGTCAGCGCCCAAATCAACGATTGGCAGGAGGGCGGCGTCATTACGGGCGATGCCTCCAAACCCGAGTTGCCCTCTGTCAGCGACTACGATGGCAACACCTATCCCGTCATCGAAATCAACGGCGTGAAGTGGCTCGCCGCCAACCTCCGCACCACGCACTACAACGACGGCACGGAGATACCGGTCGTCGACGGCGGCACGGACGCATGGGACGCACTGACCGCGCCCGCCGCCTGCATCACGGAGAATAACGCGGACTATCGTGAAAAATACGGTCTGCTCTACAACTATTATGCGGTCGAGAAGGGCGACCTCTGCCCGAAAGGCTGGAAAGTTCCCTCCAAAGAGGAGCTGGGGCTGCTGCCGTTCAACGACGAGAAAGGCGCCTATTCGCTGATGGCGCCCGACGAGAATTGGAGCAGCGGTTACAATCCGACCAATACGACCGGCTTTCTCCGCATTGCCGGCCGGCATGTCCGTCGGCAACGGCTGGATGACGGGCGACGCCTACTTCTGGAGCTCGACCTGCGACGATACGCAGACCTTTCCTGCATCCTATCTCTATCTGGCGATGTATTCTGGTATAGACACGCATTACAAATACGCAGGCATGTCCATCCGTTGCATCGAAGACGAAGATGTTCCGGAACCCGAGCGGAACCCGAACCGACAGAGACGGTCAAGGACTACGACGGCAATGAATATCCCGTCGTGAAAATCGGCGACTTCTACTGGATGGCATCCAACCTCAAAACACAGCATCTGAACGACGGCACGCCGATTCCCGTCATCGAAGGCGGCTGCTCCGCATGGGACGGACAGACCGAGCCTGCCGCATGTATCTTTATGAACAAGAGCGAAAACGAGGAAAAATACGGTCTGCTCTACAACTTCTATACTGTTGCAACTGGAAAACTCTGTCCCGAAGGCTGGACAGTGCCCGACTGGGAGCAGACGGACGCTTTGCCTTACGGTTCTATTGCTCAGAATGTCGCCCTGATGGCACCCGACGATAACTGGACGGCACTCGCCTCCGACCCGACCAATACGACAGGGTTCAGCGCACTGCCGGGCGGCAACTCGTCGTGGGCCTTCTGGGAAAGAGGCAGCGCCTATTTCTGGACATCCTACACAAGCGACAGCGGGCCGGCCAGTTTCACGCTCGGCGGAACAACCATGATTTCTCAGTCGTATTACGAAAGCGCCGGCTTGTCTGTCCGCTGCATAAAAAAGGCCGAACCCGAACCAGAGCCCGAACCCGCAGCGACGGTCAAGGACATCGACGGCAACGAATATCCCGTCGTGGAGATCGGCGGCCTAACACCGAAATTCCTATCGGCAAGGGACAGGAGGCATCGTGGGATACCTTTACGACTCCTACTGCCTGCGACTTCATGGACAAGACCGAGAACCGAGCCACTTACGGTCTGCTCTATAATTTCTACACCGTCGACACAGGCAAAATCTGCCCCGAAGGATGGACGGTACCCGACTGGGACCAGATGCAGTCGCTGCTCGACGCCGTACCCAAAGCGGCAGATCTTATGGCGCCCGACAGCCGGTGGAACCACTACAATCCTACCAACGCTTCCGGATTCGGCGCCCTGCCCGGCGGCATCCAATCCTATTATTATTGGCTGACATCCGATGCCGGCATCTGGACATCCTATAAAGGAGACGATAGCCCTGGATACCTCTATCTGTCCAACATGCCCTACATTGCGCAATCCTACCTCTACTCGGGCATGTATGTCCGCTGCATAAAATCAACGAATACAAGCGATTTATGAAACGATACAGCTATCATTTGCAACTACTCGCCCTCGCATGGGCGGGAGTCCTGCTCGTCGGCGCCACAGCATGTGGCGACGGCGACGATCCGAACGAAACGCCGGAGCCGCCCGCCACGCAGCCTGTACTCATCGACGGCAAGTTCTCCTCATGGAACAGTACGTCGGCCGACGGCATCTTCGACGACGGTGCAGCCATCGGTCTCTTCGCCGTCGAGGGCGCATTCACGGCCGATGCACCGCGCTACATCAACAATGCGCGTCTCACGTTGAAGGAGGGCCTGTTCCGAAGCGCAGCCTCACTCATGCTCAAACCTTCGGCCGGTACGCTGGCAGCCTATACCCCTCATGCCGACCGGATGCCCCTCGCCGGCACGACGGCGACCGTCACGGCTGCGGCCGACCAATCGGCCGCAGCAGACTTCGCCGCTGCCGATTTCATGGCCGCGACGGCACTCGTTCCAGCCGACCAGCAGGGAGCCGTGCAGATGACTTTTCACCGCATGTTCTCGCGCATCGACCTTTCGTTCACGACGGCTGGTGAACCCACGCTCGATGAGTTGGCCGATGCCAAGGTCACTTTGACGTTAGACCTGTCCGCCGACGTGGACTTCGCGACGGGTAGCGTTACGGGATCGTCGAATCCACAAACAACGACACCCAATGGCACGCTGGTGCCCGACGGATCGACGATCAAGGGACTTTCGGCCATCGTCGCACCGCAGCGGATCGCAGCCGACGAAGCGGTGCTCAATCTCAAAGTCGGAACATTCGAAGCCTCCTACCCGTTGGGCAAGGAACTGACGCTCAAAGCCGGTATGCAGTACGACTTCGCCATTACGGTGGGGCAGGCCGTACCGGATATTACCGTCACGGTGGACGTCACCGAGCATGAATGGACGGAGGGTACGTCGGTCGAGGAGACTGTCGAAGTCGACGACAACATGCCCAAGTCAATCACCGACATCGAGGGCAACAGCTATCCCGTCGTGAAAATAGGCACGCAATATTGGATGGCCGCCAACCTCGCCACGACTCGGTATAACGACGGTACGCCCATCACGCGAATGGACGACGCCGAAATGTGGACGAACAACGGAACGACTCGCACGGACGCCTACTGCTACCCGAACGGCGAGTCGGCCAACGTCGAACGCTACGGTCTTATTTACAATTACTACGCGGTAGCCACCAACAAACTTTGCCCCGAAGGGTGGCATGTGCCCACCATCGATGAAATCCGCATGACCATCGAACTGTTGGGCGGTGAAGATATCGCCGGCGACAGGATGAAGAGCGACTCGGGCTGGAAATACAAGGGAGAAGAAAACCCCGCTTATCAGGGTACCAACAGCAGCGGCTTCAACGGACTGCCTGCCGGTTCGCGCGAGGATAACGGCGCGTACTGGCAATTCGAAAGCTATGGCTATTGGTGGAGCAGTTCAGCAGTGGGGGCTTCACAGGCCAATGGGTTCTATCTCTACTACAACCGCCCGACAGTGTATGTCACCTCGCCGCAGCAGCGAACCGGCTACTCCGTCCGTTGCATCCGTTACAGAAACTAAACACCGCACGATTATGGACAAAAAACAATATAATAGCATTTGGGCAGGTTCGTTAGCCTTGCTCCTGCTTGCAGGCAGTTGCAGCAAGAGCGATGAAACGGCGGCGCCGGAGCCAGCCGACGGTCGGATTGTCGTCCGCGCCCTTGCGTCGGACAGCGGGCAGGCGCCCTCGTTCGACCGCTTCGGTCTTTACATTGTACAGAAAGCGGCCGAGGGTTCAGAGGCGCTCGCCGGCGAACGCCTCCATGCGAACGTGGAGTTCACTCGCTCGGGCGACACCTATGTCTCGACACCCGCCATTGCGTTTCCAGGAGCAAAGAAGTTGCGGTTCGACCTCTACGCCTACGCTCCCTACCGTGAAAACCGCACTCGAAGCCGGTGCCGTCACGTTGTTGCCGCTGGCGCTCGCTGCCGACCAACAGGACGACGCAGCCTACACGGCAGCCGACCTGCGCTTCTCCAAGCGGACAAACTACGCTGCCGTCACGGGCGACGTGGCGATGGAGTTCGACCATGCGATGAGCCGTATCGACATCGTACTCAAAGCCGGTTACGGTTATACGCTCGACGACTTCGCTTCGGCAGGGGTCGTTCTGAAAGGGTTGAAGAACGAAGGTGCGTTCTCATTCGTCGACGGCGGCAGCACGACTTCCGGTGCGGCGGCCGACATCGCGCCGCACGGTACACTGACGCGGCAGGACGATTGTTTGAGGGATTGTCGGCCATCGTCATTCCACAAAATGCCGCAGCAGGCGAACCGCTCGTCGAAATTACGGCGAACGGCGAACGCTTCGAGTATTCGCCTTCCGAAACGTTCGTCCTGCAAAGCGGTAAACGTCACACGCTGACGCTCGTGCTAAGCCGATCGTTCGAAGGCGTCACCGTACAGACCGACGTCACCGTCACCGACTGGCTGCCCGGCGGCGAGGAGTCGATGAACGGCGAGGAAATTCTGCCGCCGACGGGCACGACTGTCGAGGATGGCGACGGCAATAGTTACGGCATCATCCGCATCGGACGTCAGTATTGGATGGACGAGAACCTTCACACGACCAAATACAACGACGGCACCGCCATCGCCCATATCACCGACGGCAAGGAGTGGATGGCTGCTATCGAAGGCGCCTATTGCAGTTACGGCAACGACGACGCCAACGCCGCACGTTACGGCTTGCTTTACAACCGCGCTGCCGTGAGCACGCACAAACTCTGCCCCGAAGGGTGGCACGTGCCCACCGTCGACGATTGGAACAAGCTGGGTTCCGCACTGGGCGGTACGCTCAACGACTTCGACTCCTGGGTCGGCATCGCCTCGAAACTCAAAGCGACGGCAGGCTGGCCTGCGGGCGAAAAGGCTACCGACGAGAGCGGCTTTGGCGGACTGCCCGGCGGTGCGTTCCGCGCCGACCCCAACGACACGGCGACGGCCAAGTTCTACTACGCTGAAACGAACGGCTATTGGTGGAGCGACAGCGACTTCTCAGGCGAAATGACCTATTACTACGGTCTGCGCACGCAGGGGGACAATCTCGACCAATACGTCGGTGACCGGTGCAGTGGGATGTCGGTTCGCTGCGTTCATGATTTTTAACCCTCAAACGAACACGTTATGAAAACAAGAGATATAGTGTTTTATGCGACCCTCGCCGTAGCGGCGCTTGCAATGGCCGGCTGCGAAAAGTCGAACGACATGCCACAGGAGAGCGGCCCCGGCCACCCTGCGGAAATCCGCTTCGCGCCGGCCATCGTGCCCCTGACCCGTGCGACGGGCACCGCATTCGAGGAGGGCGACGCCGTCGGCATCTACTGCGTCGAGTCGACCGACGATCCGGCCGCAGCCATTGTCGGCGAACGGTATATTGACAACAAACAGCTCACGATGACAGCGGGAACGCTCACCGGAACCACGCCCTGTTTCTGGCCGACGGAGTATACGGGACCCTCCGACTTCTACGCCTACTTCCCCTATAACGAAAAGGGGTTGAGCGGCGCCAAGCAGAGCTATGAGATTTCCGCTGCGCTCGACCAGAGCGACGACGAGGCTTTCCGCACGAGCGATCACATGCTCGCCCGTGCCCAGAATACAGCGCGCACCGAGAAGGCGATTCCGCTCGACTTCAAGCGTCTGATGTCGCTGCTCGATTTCGTGCTGCTGCCCGGCACAGGTTACGACGACGTCGACGGGATACTCGCCGCCGAGGTGCAGGTAATGAACATGGCGCAGGTGGCCAACGTCGATTTCGTGACGGGCGAAGTGTCATCGCCGGCCATCAAGGCCAACATCACGCCGCACGGATCGTTCCGCGCATCGGACGGCAAAGCCGTCGGCGTCGAAGCCATCGTCCCGCCGCAGCACGTCGACACCCGCAGCTACCTGTTCAACGTTCGTATCGGTGAGCGCAACTTCCGCTGCACGACCGACAAGGAACTGACCTTCGAAGCAGGCAGGCGCTACACCTTCACGCTGACAATCAACCGCGCCGCAGCGGGCGGCGCGGTTGCCCACTCTCTCCGACGATCGAGGACTGGACGCCCGGCACTGCATCGAGCGAGGAGACTGTCGAGGTCGACCCCGACCTCGATGCGAAAGTCGTCCGCGACATCGATGGCAACGAATACGCTATCGTGCGCATCGGCACGCAACAATGGACGGTGCCAATCTGCGCACGACGCATTACAACGACGGTACTCCCATCACCCTGCTCGAAGATCAAGAAGCATGGGCGCAGTGCGAAAACAGCGAGGAAGCGGCCTACTGTCTGTACGACAACGACGCAACCAACAGCGAGCTCTACGGTATGCTCTACAACTGGCATGCGGCGAACACCGGAAAACTCTGCCCCGAGGGATGGCACATTCCGTCGGTTGAAGAGTGGAAGACACTCTCCGACTATCTGGGCAGCAACGCCGGCGCCATGCTGAAATCTACGTCGGGATGGAGCGACACATGGGGTGAATCGAAGCCCGAATATCAGGGAACCGACGACTACGGTTTCACCGCCCTGCCGGGCGGCGCCCGCAAATGGAACCAGTTCGAGACTCTCGGTTCGAAAGGGACATGGTGGACGACCGACGCCGTTCCTGACTATCCATTGTCGGCTTCCTACGCCCGTCTGGATGCCTCCGACCAGATTCTTTCGACCGGCAGTTCATGGGGCAAGGAGACGGGATGTTCGATTCGCTGTCTCAAAGATTAAACGTTAAACGAAAAGAATCATGAAAAACGAACTCATCATATTTGCGGCCGCGATCGCATTGCTGGCTGGATGTTCCAAAGAGGAGGGAGCTCCGGCGGCCGAACGTCCCTGCATTCGCCTCTCGACAGGCGTCGAGGCCGCCACGCGCGCGACGGATGTCGCATTCGAAGAGGGCGACAACTTCGGCCTCATCGTCCTCAGCCGCACGAGCGAGACAGCACCGTCGCTCGACGGCGCACGTTACCTGAACAATGGTTTGTGTACGCAAACAGCGGAGGGCGTCGAAATGCCGACAGTCAAATACCCCGAGAAATCGGCCGATTTCTATGCCTACTATCCCTACCGCGAGGAGTTTACCGCGGGGAGCAGTTTCACGTTCACCGTGCAGAGCGACCAGAGCGCAGGCCGCAACTACACGAACAGCGACCTGATGAGCGCCGTACGGCAGAATGTTGCCCCGACGGCCGATGCCGTCGAACTGACCTTTTCGCACCGGCTCACGCGGCTCGACATCGAGCTGATGCCAGGCGAAGGATTCGCTGCGGCGGATGAGTTGAAGGGAGCGACAGTTACGGCCAAAAACGTCAAGAGCAGTTGTCTGTTCAACCTGAGCGACGGTTCTGTGAGCGAAGCCGGCACACCGGCAGATTTAACACCGCGAGGCAACGGCGCGAAGGTCACCGGCGAGGCAATCGAACCGATGCAACTCATCGTCGTTCCGCAGACGCTCGCCGCCGGCGAGATACTCTTCGAAATCGCGCTGGGCGACGAGACATTCTTCTATGCGCCCAACGAGGAGCTGGTGCTCGACGGCGGCAAATACTACCGCTTCGAGATTCGCCTCAACCGCACGAATGTCTCGGCTACCAGCGTCCGCATCACCTCGATGCCGCTGTAACGACTCCGCCGCAGGCAGTCGTTCGATACACGCTTTCGAAAAATATCCCGTCCCGAATGGACGGGATATTTTTATGAAACCATACGCCTCCGGGTTCTTGTTTACCGTTTCGTATTCTTCTCCCGTTCTTCGCCTAAAATCGCAGAATGACAATCCGCGACCGCATGGTCGGGCACAGGAGGCTTTTGACTATTTTCATCAACCCGAGCGAACTGCAATGACCGAATGCAAACACATCAGATTTGCGAATTCAAAATCGGCGTATTGCAGTACCTCGCTTATTTTCTCCGGCGAACGGTTCCGCTTTCGGAATCGCTTTCATCCGGATTACCGGATTACCGGAGAACGGACGACACGGCCGCCTTCTTGCAACGTCGATCGGCGATAGCTACATCCTCCCATGCCGATGCGAAGTATCCGGAAACTGTCCCTTCCGGCAATAAAACTCATGCAGGCAATCCGCTACTTGCGTTGCCGGCAATCTCTTGACCAATATCACATAGAGTCTCAGCAGCTCCCTGAGTTTCCGAGGAATCACGACACCGGTAAGGCGGTCAGGGGAAGGGTAGTGCAAATAGTGGCGGAAAGTGTTCTTTCCGATACCGAACAGCTCCCGAACGATGAGCGAGTAGCATCGGCTGTGGCACCGGCAGGCGTCGCCGGATTCGTAAAACAACGAATCGACATACCGAACGACGGCGATGCGGTAGAGACAATGTTTGTCCGTGAAGACTGCGCTCCCATGTCGGAACGTCTTTTTGTTTTGAGTTTTTCATGATGGCATATTGTTTGAAATGTTCGTTTCAACAATATGCGCGGTCTCGGCTCGCCAATCGTGAATTCAAAAGGTCTGGTAATCCTAAAAGCGACAAAAACTCGCCAAGAACCGCGCATATAACGGCCCTTAGCTGTTCATCTTTGTCGCTTAGTTTACCAGACCTTCTGATTGAATAAACAGCTGTCGAAATAGTCTATATCATAAATCTTGAACTAAATTAACAAACATATTTCAAAATACAAAATTATATTGCTATTTAATTGCAACCCCAATCAAATCCAGGGTCGCCGAGCCAAGCTGTCGTACAATATCGACGGAGTTCTGCTTCCGTGCATCCGGTCGTTCATCCGCCTCATTTATCCGGCAGGGATACTTCCAAACGTACGCTCGTACGTCAGCGGCCGGCGCCCGCCATCGAACGATAACCAGTTGCCGCTGTCGACATAGGCAATGCATTCACCACATACGGCAGCGCAAAGCCGGCACCTCGGCCGGCGATGTTTCCGGCAGTTTCGTCAGGCCGCCTTCGGCTGCCCTTTCTTTTTCCCGTTCGCCCGAAGGACTCCGCTTTCGAGATCCGCGTTTGGCCCCAGATTTGGAGTTTCGATCGAAGTCGTCCGCCGCTGACCCGACGGAATTTCCATATCGCAGATTTACCGGTAGCACAAACTCAAAATGATCAAAGGCTCTATCTTCATGTTCATATCCTCCTTTATGGCGCTGTTTCCTGTGGCGAATCCCGTAGGGGCGGGATTTCTCGTGAACGGATTCGTGTCGGGACTCGACCAGAAGACCCGCATGTCCATCATCCGAAGAATCGTCACCGACTACCTGCTGGTCGGCCTGGGAAGTCTGGCCGTCGGGCATTTCGTACTCGCGCTCTTCGACCTGTCGCTGCCGATCATCCAGTTGGGCGGCGGCCTGCTCATCTGTCGCACGGCGCTGCAATGGCTCGGCGACTCCGACGCTTCGGCCGGCCGCGTATCGAAAAGAAACGCCGACCCCATCAGTCTGCGGGCGGTCGAATCCCGGATATTCTATCCCATTACCTTTCCGATCAGCATCGGCCCCGGCAGCGTCTCGGTCATTCTCACGATGATGGCTTCGGCCAGCATCCGCGGCGACTGGGTCCGTAGCCTGCTCAACTACGCGATCATCGCCGTCGTCATCGTATTGATGTGCTCGATCCTCTACCTGTTTCTTACACAGGGACAAAAGATCATCCGAAAAATCGGCGACAACGGCAGCATCGTCATCAATAAAATGGTCGCGTTCTTCACCTTCTGCGTCGGTATCCAGATCGTGGTGACGGGCATCGCCAAAATATTCCACCTGACGGCACTGTAAACCGCCGGAAAATCATTCGTCGTATGGACTCGCAACTCTTACTGAACAACGTCGAAATTTTCAACGGAAAGGACGCACGCACCTTCTCCGGCAACCTCCTGATCCGGAACAATCGGATCGAGACGATCTCGGCCGCTTCCATCGAAATGCCGTCGGAAAGGCCCGTCACGGTGATCGACGGAAAGGGACGATTTCTGATGCCCGGTCTCATCGATGCGCACTGGCACGCCTATCTGTGCTGCAACACGATGACGGACCTGCTGGCAGGCGATCCCTCGTATACACACCTCATGGCAGGACGGGAGGCTGCGGAGACCCTGCAACGGGGATTCACCGCCATCCGCGACGCCGGAGGTCCCGTCTTCGGACTCAAACGGGCCATCGACAGCGGGACGCCCGGGGCCCGCGCATCTATCCGAGCGGAGCCATGATCTCCCAGACCTCGGGACACGGCGATTTCCGAATGATCTATGAACACGCCCACGGAGGTTGCGGCTGCGAAATGGCGCACGTCGAACAGATCGGCGCCTCGAAAATCGCCGACGGCGCCGACGCCGTGACGGCAGCCGTCCGCGAGAACCTCCGGCAGGGCGCATCGCAGATCAAACTGATGGCCGGCGGCGGTGCCGCATCGCTCTACGATCCGCTCGATGTGACCGAATTCTTCGAGGAGGAGCTCCGTGCGGCAGTCCGTGCTGCCGAGGATTGGGGCACCTACGTGATGGTTCATGTCTACAACCCGCGGGGGATCGCCCGGGCCCTGAAAGCCGGTGTGCGAAGTATCGAACACGGGCACCTGATCGACGAGCCCACGATGGCCCTGCTGGCCGAAAGCGGCGCATGGCTCAGTATGCAGGCCTTCGCCATCGAGGACAACACCTATCCGTCGCCCGTCCAGCAAGCCAAACACCTGCAAATCTGCAACGGAACGGATCGGACATACCGCCTCGCCAAAAACACGGCGTAAAATTGGCTTGGGGAACCGACCTGTTGTTCGATCCCGCCAATACGAAAAATCAGAATCACGGGATCGTCAAGTTGCAGAAGTGGTTCACCAATTTTGAAATTCTCAGAATGGTTACCTGCGACAACGCCCGTCTGCTGGCGCTTTCCGGCGCACGCAACCCTTATCCCGGCAATCTCGGCGTTATCGAAGAGGGCGCGTTGGCCGATCTTCTGGTAATCGAGGGCAATCCGCTCGAACGGATCGAAGTACTGGAAAATCCGCACGACAATCTCCGCGTCATCGTCAAAGACGGAGTCGTCTGCAAAAACACGCTCTGACTCGAAATCTGCCCGCCGCACCGCCCTCGGCGGCACGCACTCTCAGCGTGATCCCGCACCTCCGGCGAAGGACTTCACCCAAAAGTACGATACGAACCGAATCTCGATGTTCGTCAGCGAAATCCCCGCACGGTACGGATGAGCCGCGGAGCTATCCGAAAAGCCGCAGGGCGATCTCCGCACAGGCTTCGGCGTCGGCCAGTGCATGGTGGTGGCGTTCGAGCAGGTATCCGCAGGCTGCGGAGACCGTATGGAGCTGATAGTTGGGCAACCCTTTGATCCGACGGCGCGAAGCGCTCAACGTACACAGGAAACGGTAGTCGGGATAGGGTAGTCCGTAATGGGCGTGGACAGCCCGCAGACACCCCTCGTCGAAGGGCGAGTTATGCGCCACGAGCGGCAGTCCTCGATTCGCGGAGCGATCTCGCCCCACACGTCGGGAAACGACGGTGCATTCTCGGTATCGCTGCGCGTGAGACCGTGGATCGCCGTAGTGAAGGCCGAGTAATAGTTGGGGTAGGGACGGATCAACCGGTAGATGCTCTCCGACGGACGGCCGCCGCGAACGACGACCACGCCTACGCTGCATACGCTCGTGCGCTGCCCGTTGGCCGTCTCGAAATCAATCGCCGCGAAATCCCTTATCCGCTCCATTTTTTCTTAACTATCACAATCGAAAGAAGGCCGGAATCGCCCCGGCCTCCACTATCCGATACACCCCCGCAACAGGCGAAGGCGCTCGTTCGCTCAGCGCATCTTCACGCAGCGAACCTGCATACCGCCGGCGGCATACTGCAACGCCGCACCCTGGAACGACGAGCCTGCACGCGTGCCGTTGATGTCGAACGAGAAATCCATCGCATAGGCCTCTTTGCCTTCGCCCGTCGAACTCCAATAATACCCCGTCCACGGAGTCGGACGCACCTCGTTGTCGTTCATGTTGGTCAGCGCGCCGGTGTAGAAACTGCGGCGGCCGGCTCCGGGGAAGAAGGCTTCGTTCGTACCGTCGCTCAATGTGAAACCGTAATTCTTCTCCAGTTCGGGCGAAATAACGTCCTTGATATGCAGAGCGGCGAAGACCTCTTTCGAAGGCACCTTCCAGCCTTTCGGACACGGGTCGTTATTATTTTTCTCCGTCCCCCACAACGACGCATCGGCCGTCTGGAGCCAATTGTAGCCGCTCTCCTTCGTACCCGTGATGAAGGTCATGGCATGAGCCGAGGCATAACCCGCCGCCCCCCGCTCGGCATCCGTCGCGGCGTATTCGGGATAGACGCGCAGATTCTGGCTGTCGTAGACCTGCGCATCGGCCGAATCGGCCATGTTGTAGTAGCGCGGCCCGACGAACGGATCTTTGCGCCCCCACTGGTAATAGACACCGTACGAAGCCAAAATATCCTCTTCGGATGTGCCCGAAACGACGCCTGCACCTAAATTGCGCTTCATCATCACCTCGCCGCCCAGTTCGACCTGCTCGTCGGCAGGATCGAACTCCGCGCACCACAGGTGCCACGACCACAGCAGATTGCCCGCCGCATCGAAAGCGCCGAGGAGAGCGTTTCCGTGATTGAAAAACTCCCTTCTCATCGTCGTCGGTGCCGATCGCATGATAGAAATAGGCCTTGCCGTCGACCAGCTTCGGGAATTCGATCACCTTGTAGGGCGTCTCCCACAGGATCGCCCCGCTGGCGGGCGACATCGTCGCTTCGGTATCCTCGCCCTTGCGGGTCACGTCGATGCAGTAGCGTGCATTCGACTTGTTGATGATGTAGCAATTGGAGGGTTGCCCCGTGAGATCGACCGTCTCGGCGAGCGAAACATAGAGCGAAGTGGAAACGCTCGATCCGCCGGACGAACGTCCCGTCAGATAGACGGTTCCGAATCTGACGTTGGTATTCTCCTCCTCTTCTTCCTCCCCGTCGGCCAATGTCTTCGGGTCGTCGGGAAAGGTCGTCGGCGCAGTCACGGAGATGCGGCGTTCGTTCATGTCGACCGTCACCGACCAGCCCTGAGGAACGGTCGTCGGGGTCACCGACGAGATGTTGATCGCCGTAAAGCCCAGCGACGTCGTACCGCCCGGCTCCTCGACGAAAGCGCCCCGTTCGTTGAGGAGGAACGAGTAGGTCTCGCTGTCCTTTTTACACGATTGAAGCAGCACCGTCGCAACGACGAACAGCCCCACGAAGATTTTCACTGTCAGATTTTTCATTTGTATAAAGCGACTCGTTATTTTCCAAAATATCTGCAAATATACCAAAAAGCGGAGAATAATCCGCTACACCCGCCGAATTATTTACGGTTAGGGAATAATTCTTGCCCGTTGTAGGAACGTTCGAACGGCCGGAATTAGTATATCGCCGGTACGTTACCGACACCTATTCCGATGGACTCTCTCCGGAAAACACGTTTCGGAAACATGCCGGCAGCCGATCCGGCGTCCCGAGGACGCCGCAATGCGAGGAGGGCGGGATTTCCTGCCGGCACGACCGTATAAACCATCCAACCATGCCTTCCTCCCGCTCGTATATGAAAAAAGATCGACATCGAAAAAGGATCGAAACGGGCCGACGCCCGATTCCGCATCACCGTCGAAGAGACGGGCCCCTATCTGATCTACGGACAGCCGCCGCTGGCCCAGCAGTTCATCATGCCCGACGCCGAGGGCGAAAGCTGGTACTTTCAGCAGGGTGCGCACTTCCCGACCGACGACGAACCGACGGCGCTGTGCCGCTGCGGCGCCTCGAAGAACAAGCCCTACTGCGACGGAGCACACGTCCACGCGGCGTGGGATCCGCGCCTGACGGCCGACGACGCTCCGCTGCTGGACAACGTCGAACTGACCGAAGGCGAGACCCTCTCGATGACCGACAACCCCAAATACTGCGTCTTCGCACGTTTCTGCGACGCCAAGGGGCAGGCGTGGAATCTGGTCGGGCAACCGGAGAACGACGAGGCGCGCGAACTGGCCATCCGCGAGGCTTCGATGTGCCCCAGCGGCCGGCTGATGGCGTGGGACAACGAGACCGGCACTCCCTACGAATTCCGCTTCGAGCCGTCGCTGGGACTCATCGAAGACGTCGCCATCGGAGCCAGCAGCGGCCTGTGGGTGCGCGGCGGAATTCCCGTCAGCCGCGAATCGGGCGAGACCTACGAGATCCGCAACCGCGTCGTGCTGTGCCGCTGCGGCGCGTCGCACAACAAGCCCTACTGCGACGGCACGCACGCCTCGATCCGGTTCAACGACCGGCTCGAAGGGACTCCCGAAGGCGAAACCCTCCCCGAAAAAGTCTACTGATCGGCGCGGAGGAACGTCCGACGCCCCGGCCCCACGATTCACCCCTGCCGGAACATTCCGGCAGGGGTGATTTTCATTCGCGGAATCATGCGGTTCCATGTTGCAGTCCGCCGCTTCGTCTCTGCCGATTTACCTTCGGCGGCTCGCGCAGAGCGCAACTTCCAAAGCTGCATTCCGTTTTCACGTCCGGATAAGGGGAAGCCTCTTTCCGAACGAAATGAAGTTCAAAAACGGAACTTATCCTTTTTTGGGGATTCTCCCGCTCGCACGGCACATTGACCTGGCACTTGCCGCAGCCGAAGCGCAGCGCATACTTCTCCCGCAGCGTGTCGAAATAGGAACAGCACAGATGATGCGACTTGCCGTGTTCGAGCGAAATGGCCTGTGCCGGACAGTTGCGCACACAGGCTCCGCACATCGAGCAGTAGTCGTAAAGCCCCGTGTAGCGGCGTTTCGTGACGGGCAGCGGGGCGTCGGTCACGACACTGCCGAAACGGCCGCTCACCCCGCGTTCGGTGATGAGCCCCTTCGAAAGCGAAAACGTCCCCAGCCCGCAGACGTAGGCCACGTGCCGCTCCGACCAGTTGCTCGTGAAACTGAGCGACTTGTCGGCGATTTCGGCATTGGTTCCGGCCTCGAAAACATACCGGAACCCGGCGCTCGCATAGGGAGCGACGGCCCTGTAACCGCGCTCGCGGAACCATCGTTCGAGGAAACGGTTCACCTCCGTAAGAAAAGCCTGCCCCTCCACGCGCGCATAGAGCCAGCCGTTGCCGACATCGACCGCATCGCGTTTGTTGCCCTCCACGACGAAATCGCTGAACGGGGCGAAATAGGAGACCACGCTCACGGCCTCCGGCAGCCACTCCTTCGGCGTGCGGAACAGATGTCCGACGGCCTCCGGACGCTTCATCTCTTCCCATTCGGGATCATCGGCCGAACCGACCCGTACGAGCGGCGTATCGTAGAGCCGCTGCCCGACATCGGACGGCACGAGCGCCATCGCCTCGTCCACATAATTGCGGGCGATTCCCGGATATACGTTTCGAGCGCGGATGTAAGTTCCTCAACCGACATGTCGCAATCCCCGCGGCAAACGGGTCTCCTATTTTTTATCGACGGGCTTCGAGATCGCTTCGCGCATGGCCGTATCGGCCATGACGTTTTTCATCTTGTAGTAGTCCATGATCCCCAGATTGCCATTGCGGAACGCCTCGGCCATCGCCAGCGGCACTTCGGCCTCGGCCAGAATCACCTTGGCACGGGCGTCCTGCGCCTTGGCGCGGTTTTCCTGCTCCAACGCGACGGCCATCGCGCGGCGCTCCTCGGCTTTCGCCTGGGCGATGTTCTTGTCGGCCTGTGCCTGATCCATCTGCAACTGCGCACCGATGTTCTTGCCCACGTCGATGTCGGCAATGTCGATCGAGAGGATTTCGAACGCCGTACCTGCATCCAGACCCTTTTTGAGTACCACGCGCGAGATCGAATCGGGATTCTCCAACACGACCTTGTGGCTCACGGCCGAACCGATCGACGAGACGATACCTTCACCCACACGTGCCAGCACGGTCTCCTCGCCGGCACCGCCGACCAATTGTTTGATATTGGCACGCACCGTCACGCGCGCCTTGGCGATCAGCTGGATACCGTCTTTCGCCACGGCCGCCACGGGAGGGGTGTTGATGACCTTCGGGTTGACCGACATCTGCACCGCCTCGAACACGTCGCGGCCCGCCAGGTCGATCGCCGTAGCCATCTTGAAGTCGAGCTGAATATTGGCCTTCTGCGCCGAGACGAGCGCATGGACGACATTGGGAACGTTGCCGCCCGCCAGGAAATGCGCCTCCAACTCGTTGGGATCGAGCGAAAGCCCCGCCTTCGTACTCTCGATCATCGACGAGACGATCACCGAGGGCGGCACCTTGCGCCAGCGCATCAAAATCAACTGCAACAGGCTGATTCTGACGCCCGAAACCAGCGCAGAGAACCACAATCCCACCGGAATGAAATAAAATATCAACCACAGCGCGACGAGGCCTGCAAAGACCGTGATCGCGATAATTCCCGTTTGATCCATCTTGAACTATTTTTAGATTAGTAAATTCATACGGAGGGTTCGTCGGCGACCTTGCGCACGACGACGTTGAAATTCTCGAACCCGACCACCTCGACCGTGCTGCGCTGGTCGATATAGACATCGGTCGACTTGGCCTCGTAAATCCTGCCGCCGATCTCGACCTTGCCCATCGGAGCCAGGCGCGAGACCGCCACGCCGCGGTCGCCCGCCTTCACCTCGTTATCGGGAAGGGGCATACTCGACGACTCGATCTTCTGTTTCAGCGAGAAGCGCTGCCACGTCTTCGAGCGCAGCGAAAGCACCGTAGCCACGAACGACAACGCCAGAATGATCAGCACGACGATACCGCCCGTGAAGGGGCCGTAATCGGCAAAAGCCGTATAGATCGCGCTGCCGTAGCAGACCAACGCGAACAGCGCACCCAGCGAGACACCCGGCAGCAACACCAGTTCCGCCACCAGAAACAGGACACCCAATAAGATCAGGAGGATAATGAGCCACATAGATTGAGAGGTTTAGTTTTTGGAAAGATAATCGATTTTTTTCGAATTATTCAACTATTTCCGCAATTTTCACCTCCAACGACGCATTCTGCTGCATCACCGCTTCGGCGACCTTGTCGGCTACGGCCTTGTCCGCCAGCGGCCCGACGATGAAATGCCGGCCCGCACGCGAAATTTCGGATTCGCCGGCCACGGCCTGCACCGCCGCGCGCAACTCCTCCGGAAAGCCGTCCAGACCGCCGATCTCGACGCGGAACATCGGGGCATTGCCCTGCTCGGCCGCATCGGCCAGGTTGGTGCGCTCGCCGTCGTTCCATACGACGATCTCAGGACGACGGAATCCCTTCTTCTTCATCTGCTCCTGCGCCGCACGCGCTTCGTCGAGCGTACGGTACCCGCCGGCATAGTAGGCGTATTTCCCCTCGACCTTTTCGTATCCGGAGCGGATAGGCACCCTTTGAAGAGGTAACCGCCGTTGGTGCGGTTCGTATAGGTGCCGAGCAGAATCCGGTAGATCGTTCCACGCTCGTAGACCTTTACCTCCGGAATGTGGTGCGAGGCGTTGTATTTGGCCGGCGTGACGAACCCGATCGGCTCGTATTCGAGGAACATGCGCTCTTCGATGAAGAGTTTCGGCAGCCGGTAATCGACGATTCGCAGGCCGGCGGCCGCGCGCGCCAGCGAATCGCGCGCCGCGGTCAGCCCCAGCGCTCCGGCCAACTCCGTCTCCACGTCGACGAGCGCCCGTTTCTGCAACAGATAGTCGGTCAGTTCGTCGGCATAGTAACGTCCCCGCTCGGAGGCCATCTGCTGCCGCACGCCGGCCAGCTGCTCCTCCGTCTTGGCGAGCAGGTCGTCGCGTCCCAACCTGTCGAGCACGTAGGCGTAGGCGTAGTTCTTGTTGTCGTAGACCGCGCCCCACACCCGTTGCAGCGAATCGCACAAGGAGCGGTTGAGCGATTGCAGGGTACGGTAACGTTCGTACAGCACGGCGGCCGGCGTCTCGGCCGTGATCGTGTCGTAGGAGATCTTCAACTCTTCGATCGCTTCGTAGTTCGCCGCACAGGCTGCCGCCAGGTCGAATGCCGTGCGCTCTCTGCGCTGCGCACTCAGCAGTGCCCGATAGTCGGCCTGCGGAAGCTGTTCGCGGAAATAGGCGTTGTGCACCAGATCGGCCGTCTGCAACGAATCGGGCAGGGGAGTGCCCGCCGCACGGCCGGCCGTCGTCGTCGACGGACTGCTCAGGTCGAGATTCGCCAGCACCCAATCCTGTTCGAGCGTATTGATCCGATCGGTCAGCCGCCCCCGTTCGGTGCGGATCGAAAAGAGCTGCTCCTCGCACCGCAGAATCTCGGCCGAATAGACCGCCCGCTGCGCCGGATCGTCGCGCAGCTGTCGACGCACCCGGTTGACGACCATCGTCACCGAATCCTCGCGCGCCTGCAACGACGCCTCTTCGCGCAGCATCTCCATATACTCCGCATTGCCTTCCAGTCCCGCGATACGCGCCGTCACCTCCTGCGCCGAGGCTTCGGCGGCACCCGCTGCGACCAACACCGCCAAAAGGAAAAATCCTTTACGCATCATCTCCACCATTTTAGAAAAAACAACTGCACGAGTCCGAAAATCTCCAAACGACCCAGCAACATCAACATCGTATTCGAAAACTTCATCACGGCCGGCAGGTCGGAGTAGTTGCCCAGCGAGCCGACCATGCCGAATCCAGGCCCCACGTTTCCCATACAGGCCACCGCCGACGAGAAACTCGTCTCCATATCCACTCCGCACATCGTACCCACGACCGTTCCCGCGAGCAGCGCCAAAAAATAGGCCACGATGAACACCACCGCCGTCGAGGCGATCTTGTCGTCCAGCACGTTGCCGTCGATACGCACGCGCACCACGGCGTTGGGATGCTGCTGTAAAGAGAAACGCAATCGCAGGGTCTTTATTGCCAACAGGAACCGGTCGGTTTTGATACCGCCCGTCGTCGAACCGGCACAGCCGCAGACGATCGAAACGGAAATCAGCAGCACGATCGCCGTCGCCGGCCAGACGGTGGTGTCGGCCGTAGCGAATCCCGCCGTCGAAATCAGCGACACGACCTGAAAAGCCGCATAGCGCAACGCCCCCGCAACGGTGTCGTACACCCCGCCGAAATAGAGGCTGCCGGCCACGACGACCGTCACGACGGCCACGATCGAAAGATACCACCGCGTCACCTCCGAATGGAAAATATTGTTCCGGCGTCCCGTCAATGTAGCGAAAAGCACGCCGAAATGGATACTGGCCAGCAACATCGTCACGATCAGGATCGATTCCACGGCCACGCTGTCGAAATACCCGATGCTGGCGTTCTTCGTGCTGAATCCGCTCGTTGCGACGGCCGACATGGCCTGCGTCAGCGCGTCGAACCAGTTCATGCCTGCCAGTTTCAACGCCAGCGTCGAACAGAACGTCAGCCCCAGGTAGATGAACAGCAGGATCTGGGCGATCATCGACGCCTTGTAGTGGTAGTTGTGCTTGGCCATCGACGACAACTCGACGTTGGTCAGCAGCGCCTTGTTCGTCCCCAGCGAAGGAAGAATCAGCAGCGCGAACATCACCACGCCGACACCGCCCAGCCACGTCGAACACGACCGCCAGAAGAGCAGCCCGCGCGGCAGCGCCTCGACGTCTTTCAGGATCGACGCACCGGTGGTCGTATAACCCGACACGCTCTCGAACCAGGCGTTGACGAGCGAGAACTCTCCGCCCCACATCAGATAGGGGAACATCCCCACGACGCTGGCCACGATCCACGAACCCACGACGATACAGTAGCCCTCCTTGCTGCTGAGCTGTTCGGTGCGGTCGACGAAGATGAGCGGGAAAGCGCCCAGCAAGGCCGTCAGCAATGCCGAAAGCAGCAGCGGGTAGTACCCGGAGTCGGTATGGCTGACCAGCGACACGCCGGCCGAGAGGAGCATGAACAGCGCCACGACCAGCATGATGATTCCCACGTATCGCAATACGACGCCCAGTCTCATCGTTGTTCCGGTTTCGTTTTCCTGGCCAGCTGGATCACGTCGTCGATACGATCCTTCAACTCGGCCACCTCGTCCTTGACTTCGGCCTTGATCCTGAACGGAAGGCCGAAACGCAGATAGTCGCCCAGACTCTTATTCATCGCCAGCACCGGACGCACCAGATAGGCCGAAACGAAGTAATAGAGCATCAACACGATAGCAATCATCACCAGCAGCGAGATCAGCACCGGCGTCACCGCACGGTAGGCGTTGCGTTTGAGCTGCTCGGTACGCGGGGCCAGCGAACTCTGGGTCGAGATCATGTAGTTCTTGATCGAACCGGTCAGTTTGTCGTAAGCCTTCGAATAGGCTTCGGCATACCAGCGCGCGCCGTCGAAATCCATTTCGACGCTCTTCATCGACAGCGAGTCCTCCCCCCCGCGCAGCTCCAACCTTCCCGAAGCCTCCGACGCCACGCGCTGCGCTTGCAGACGCAGGAACTCCTGCGTAAGGCGCTGCACGTTCATGGCCGACGCCGAAAGCGTGTCGAGATAAGCCTGCTCGACCGCCTCCCGACGGACGACCTCCAACGTGCGGGCCATTTCGGCGATGCTGCCCATAAGCACCGTATCGTAATCGCGCTGCCGGAACACGATGCTGTGCACGACGGCCTTGTTCTGCCGCGCAGCGGCATCGAGCATGTCCTTGGCAAGTCCCAGATTGCGCTCGCTGGCACGCAGAATCTCCTCCGTGTCGGAGCTCACGCGCCGGAGCTCGAACAACGAGACCAGCCCTGCGAAAAAAAGCAGGACCACGACGCTGAGAAAACTCACCAACACCCGTTTGCGGATTCCTTTCATCTTTCAATGAGAATTTGTAGCAAAGATACGAAAAGTCGAGCGCAGAAGCAAGCGTTAGCTTGATTATGCCGAGACAAAGTATCTACGACGAAGCCAAAGATTACAAACGCTCCGTTTCGCCGTTATCGCGCACGATCTCCCCCGCAAGGTCGTGCGTACCGTCCATCGTCCCCAGCCTGACACGACAGATCCGGTTGATAAAGGCCCGCTCGTAAGGCGCTTTGACGCGGATGTAGTTGCCCGTAAAACCGAACATCATCCCGCCGCGCATCGTACTCTCGAAGAGCACTGCCGACTCGGTGCCCTCGGCGCGCCGGCAGAAATCGCCGTGCAGGCAGTCGCACAGCGCTTCGAGCCGTTTCACCCGCTCAGAGGCCACCGACGCCTGCACCTTGCCGGGCAGGTCGACGGCCGGCGTACCGGGCCGCTCCGAGAAGGGGAAAATATGGAGGAACGCCGGAGCGATCCCCGTCAGAAAATCGCAGGTCGTCCGGAAGTCGGCCTCCGTCTCGCCCGGGAAACCGACGATCACGTCGATGCCGATGAACGCATCGGGCATCCGCCGGCGCACGGCGGCGATCCGATCGGCGAAGCGCGCCGTCGTATAGCGTCGGCGCATCAGGCCGAGAATCCGGTCCGAACCGCTCTGCAACGGAATATGGAAGTGATGCTGGAATTTAGTTGACGAGGCACAAAAGTCAATGATTTCGTCCGTTAGCAAGTTAGGTTCTATCGATGAGATTCGATAGCGTTCGATCCCCTCGACCGCGTCGAGCGCCCGCAGAAGATCGATGAACCGCTCGCCGGTCGTCCGGCCGAAATCGCCGGTATTGACGCCCGTGATGACGATCTCGCGCTGACCGGCCTCGGCGATGCGGCGCGCCTCGGCCACCGCCTCGGCGATCGGCAGGTTGCGGCTCGCACCGCGGGCATAGTGGATCGTGCAGTAGGAACAGCAGTAGTCGCATCCGTCCTGCACTTTCAGAAAGGCGCGCGTACGGTCGCCGCCGGAGAAGGCGGCGAAGAAGCGCGTCAACTCGTCGGTCGTGCAGGAAGTGACGATCTGCCGCCCCTTGGCTCCCAGCTCGACCACCCGTCGATATAAATCTCCCTTATCGTTGTTGCTCAACACGATGTCCACCCCGTCGATCGCCGCGATCTCCTGCGGTTTGAGCTGGGCGTAACATCCCGTCACGGCAATGATCGCTTCGGGATTGCGCCGATGCAGCCTGCGGATCAGGTTGCGGCATTTCTTGTCGGCGTGTTCGGTCACCGAACAGCTGTTGATTACGCAGATATCGGCTTCGGCCGTCGGGGCCACGCGCTCGAAGCCCCCTTCGGCAAACTGCCGGGCGAGCGTGGAACTCTCCGAGAAGTTGAGCTTGCAGCCCAACGTATGAAAAAACTGACGCGTCGTCTCAGCATCTTTACAATTCGTTTTTCCTGCCGGCGAAATTACAAAAAAGCGTGCGAAAGTCGAATAAAAACCGTAAATTTGCGTTCGTTTATCGGCAATTATGGATTTTTTCTACGATATCGCCCGCTACGCCTATCTGCACAACGCGCTCGCGGCCTGCATTCTTTCGGGCATCGCTTGCGGGATCATGGGCACCTACGTCGTCTGTCGCCGCACGGTCTTTCTGGCGGGCGGCATCACCCATGCGTCGTTCGGCGGGCTGGGCATCGCCTTCTATCTGGGACTGAATCCCATTGCCGGAGCGCTCGTCTTCGCCGTTCTCTCGGCGCTCGGCATCGAATGGGCGGGCAACCGCGGCCGCATCCGCGAGGATTCGGCTATCGGCATCATCTGGTCGGTCGGCATGGCGCTCGGCGTACTCTTCATGAGCCTGCGTCCGGGCTACACGTCGGGCGATCTGGCCGGATACCTCTTCGGCAGCATCGTAACGGTCTCGGGCGCCGACGTCGCGGCACTGGCCGCGCTCACGGCGCTCGTCGTCGCCGGCGCCGCGCTGTGGCTGCGTCCGGTGATGTACGTCGCCTTCGACCGCGAATTCGCCCGCAGCCAGGGCATCGCCACGCAAACCGTCTCCTATCTCATGGCGGCCCTCACGGCCGTCACCATCGTGCTGGCCATCCGCGTCATGGGCATCGTGCTGCTCATCTCGCTGATGACCGTCCCCGCCGTGACGATGAACACGCTCTCGAAATCCTTCCGCACGATCGCCTTCGGCTCCGCCGTGCTCGGCGCACTGGGCGGAGTGGCCGGCCTGGCGGTCAGCTACCAGTGGGAACTGCCCTCAGGCGTGGCCATAATATTTGTCCTCACCGCGTCGCTTATTGTGGCAAAACTATTATCTTTGCGACACGAAAGCGCCAAAACCCGCCGCGGATGAAAACGATTCACAAGCTCGTATTGAAGTCGTATCTGGGACCGATGTTCCTGACCTTCTTCATCGTGATGTTCGTCCTGATGATGAATTTCATCTGGCGGTATATCGACGAGCTGGTGGGCAAGGGGCTCGACGCCGGCGTCATCATCGAGCTGATGAGCTACGCCATGGCCAACATGATTCCCATGGGCCTGCCGCTGGCGATGCTGCTGGCGGCGATCATGACGCTGGGCAACCTGGGCGAAAACTACGAATTGCTGGCGATGAAGTCGGCGGGCATGTCGCTGCCGAAAATACTCAAACCGCTCATCATCGTGGTGGGCATCATCGCCATCGGCAGTTTCTTCGTGGTGAACAATCTGGTTCCCTATGCCAACAAGAAGATGCTCAGCATCCTCTACGACATCCGGCAGCAGAAACAGGTCATCGAATTCCAGGACGGGCTCTTCTTCAACGGCATCGAGGACATGAGCATCCGCGTCGGCAAACAGGACCCCAAGACCCACCTGCTGCGCGACGTGCTGATCTACGACAACCGCAACATCAACGGCAACATGACCACCACGGTGGCCGACTCGGGCTACATCCGCCTGTCGGACGACAAGAAATACCTGCTCGTCACGCTCTTCAACGGCGAGACCTACGAGCAGACGCGCAACTACCAGTGGTACAGCAAAAGCGCGCTGCGCCATCACATCTTCGAGAAGCAGGACGGCGTCATCCCCATGGAGGGTTTCGGTTTCGAACGCTCGGACGCCAACTTCTCGAACCAGAGCACGACCAAGAACATCGCCCAGCTCGACCGGGCGATCGACTCGCTGGAGCTGACGGTCAATTCGGCCACCACACGCTCCTACGAACCGCTGCTCAGGGAGCAGATCTTCGCCAACGACAACCAGGTGCTGCCCCTGCCCGACAGCGCACGCATCGACAAAAGCGGATTCCGCGACGCCCTCATCGCCGACTCCATCGCACGGCTCGGCCTGCGCGACCGGGACAAGGTGTGGGGCATCGCACGCGCCAACGCCAAGAACTCGCGCGGCCTCTTCTCTTTCGACGAATCGACGGCCAAGGAGGCGCTCAACCAGCTCTACCGCAGCAAGATCGAGTGGCACCGCAAGATTTCGCTGCCGATCTCGATCATGATCTTCTTCCTGATCGGCGCACCGCTGGGCGCCATTATCCGCAAGGGCGGCCTGGGAACGCCGATCGTCATCTCGGTGATCTTCTTCGTCATCTACTACATCATCAGCATCTCGGGCGAAAAGGCTGCGCGCGAAGGCAACTGGGAAGCCTTCTACGGCATGTGGCTCGTCGTTCATCCTCGCCCCGATCGCCGTCTACCTCACCTACAAGGCGACCAACGACTCGGTGCTGCTCGACGTCGACTGGTACACCGGACGTATCAAATACTACAAGGAGAAGTGGGGGATCCATACTCCGAAATGGATGTCGGCGCTCGCCGGCAGGTTCAAACGCAAACCCGAAGAGAATAAATAAAATACGAGTGTAAATTATGGCTAAGAACGCTATTTTCAATACGGTCGAAGAGGCTATCGAGGATTTCCGCGAGGGCCGGATCGTGATCGTCGTCGACGACGAAGACCGCGAAAACGAGGGCGATTTCATCGTCGCCGCCGAGAAAATCACCCCCGAAATCGTCAATTTCATGCTCTCCAACGGCCGCGGCGTGCTCTGCGCACCGCTTTCGGAGTCGCGCTGCGAGGAGTTGGAACTGAACATGATGGAGGAGAACAACACTTCGCTGCTGGGGACTCCCTTCACCGTGACGGTCGATCTGCTGGGGCAGGGTTGCACCACCGGCGTATCGATCCACGACCGCGCCGCCACGATCCGTGCGCTGGCCGATCCCGCCACCCGTCCGTCGGATCTGGGGCGTCCGGGCCATGTCAATCCGCTGCGTGCCCGCGAGAAGGGAGTGCTGCGCCGGCCGGGACATACCGAAGCGGCCGTCGATCTGGCCCGTCTGGCCGGATTGCAGCCCTGCGGCGCTCTGATGGAGATCATGAACGAGGACGGCACGATGGCACGCATGCCGCAGTTGCTCGAAGTGGCGAAGAAATTCGACCTGAAAATCGTCTCCATCGCCGATCTGATCGCCTACCGTCTGCGCGAAGAGTCGATCATCGAACGGGGGCGTGACGGTCGACATGCCCACCAAGTGGGGGATGTTCCGCCTCACGCCGTTCCGCCAGCAGAGCAACGGACTGGAGCACGTCGCCCTGACCAAGGGCGAGTGGACGGAAGAGGAGCCCGTGCTGATCCGTATGCACTCGTCGTGCGTCACGGGCGACATCTTCGGCTCCTACCGCTGCGACTGCGGCGAACAGCTCCACGAAGCCATGAGCATGATCGAGCGCGAAGGCAAAGGCGCGATCGTCTACCTCAACCAGGAGGGGCGCGGCATCGGCCTGTGCAACAAGATCAAAAGCCTACCAGTTGCAGGACGAGGGGCTCGACACGGCCGAAGCCAACCTGCGGCTGGGATTCCGCGTCGACGAACGCGATTACGGCGTCGGGGCCAGCATCATCCGCGAGCTGGGGATCAAACACATGCGCCTGATGACCAACAACCCGCTCAAACGCGCCGGACTGGAAGGCTACGGGCTGCACATCGACGAGATCGTGCCGATCGTCATCGCGCCCAACAAGTACAACGAGCACTACCTCGAAACCAAGGAGGTGCGCATGGGGCATACGCTCGGCCTGTTCAAAAAGAAGTAAGCCGATGCGCCTGCACCACCTCGCACTCTGGAGCCGGAGGATCGAACTCCTGCGGGATTTCTACACGACCTATTTCGACGGCCGTGCGGGCGAAAAGTACGAGAACCCCGCCAAGGGTTTCGAGTCCTATTTCGTCACCTTCGCCGACGGCGTATCGCTGGAACTGATGCGCCGCACCGACGTCACGGCGCCCGACGCCGCACAGCATCTGGGGCTTGCGCACTTCGCCTTCGGTTGCGAGAGCCGCGCCGAGGTCGACCGGCTCACCGAACGGCTGCGCGCCGACGGCCATCCCGTGCTGAGCGAACCCCGCATCACGGGCGACGGCTACTATGAAAGTGCGGTCGGCGACCCCGACGGCAACCTTGTCGAACTCGTATACAAAGCATGACATGATGAATCCGAAAACGCTGCGCATCGTCTTCATGGGTACGCCCGAATTCGCCGTCCCGTCGCTCCGGCGGCTCGTCGCCGAAGGGTACAACGTCGTCGGGGCGGTCACCGTCCCCGACAAACCGGCCGGCCGCGGCCGGCACCTGCGCGAAAGCGACGTGAAGATCGCCGCCCGCGAACTGGGAGTGCCCGTATTGCAGCCCGAAAAGTTCCGCGATCCGGCATTTCTGGATGCCTTGCAGGCGTTGCAGCCCGATCTGGGAATCGTCATCGCCTTCAAGATGCTGCCCGAAGTCGTCTGGGCGATGCCCCGTCTGGGAACCTTCAACCTGCACGCCTCGCTGCTTCCCGAATACCGGGGGGCGGCCCCGATCAACTGGGCCATCATCAACGGCGAACGCGAAACGGGTATCACGACGTTCCTGCTCAACCACGAAATCGACAAGGGGGCGATCCTCGCGCAGGAGCGTGTCGCCATCGCGCCGGAGGACAACGTGGGAACGCTCTACGAACGGCTGATGCTGCTCGGCGCCGAACTGGTCACCGCGACCGTCGACCGCATCGCAGCGGGGGACTGCACTCCTGCGGACCAGATGCACTTCGACGAAAGCCGCCTGCACCCCGCACCGAAGATCTTCAAGGAGGACTGCCGCATCGACTGGCGGCAGCCGGGCGAGCGCATCGTGAACCTCGTGCGGGGACTGTCGCCCTATCCGACCGCATGGACGCCGATATTCAAGAAGGGGGAGCCGAGCGATACGGCCAAAATCTTCGCCGTACATTTCGAACCGGGCGGGGTAGTGCAGCGGCCCGGCACCGTCGAGACCGACAAGCGCACCTACCTCGCGGTCGCCTGCGCCGACGGCCGCATCGTCGTCGACGAATTGCAGATCGCCGGCAAACGCCGGATGTCGGCGCGCGACCTGCTGCCGGGTATGCGCGACCTCTCGGATTACTCCTTCGGGGAGGAGGCAGCCGAAGCCTGACGCCAGCGGCGGTAACGGTCTACGGGCCATACCGCCGCAATACCGACCACGGCACCGACCGTCGCCTCCGAGAAGCGCAGCAGTCCGTTGGCCAATGGCGACAGGTCGGGGAACGTTCCGAGACGATCAGTACGATGATAAGCGTGATCGTAGCCATTTTGCCGTTGTCCGGCACCTTGAACATCATGCAAATCACCTCTTCCAATACGACGGCGACGACCATTCCTGCCGGCGAAAAGCGGAAATTCACCAGATAGACATAGGCCACGACCGCACCGATGAAGGTGCCCAGCACCCGCAGCCACCCCTGCTGAACGGCGTGGCGGATATCGGGTTGCTGTTGCACGACGATCGCCGAGACACAGGCCAGCATCGCCCCCGTCAGGCTCGACGCTTCATGGAAATGCGACGTAATCGCAAAACCGAGCAGGTAGGCGAGCGTGACGGCGACGGCTTTCGCAATCACTTCGAGCGGCTGCACGCGGCGCAGTATCTCCCACGGTGTAATCATCTCTCCCGTCCCCACGGCAAGAAACGCACCGGAAAACTCCTGTCCGTCCCGAAATCCGCTCCGAATCCCGAAAAACCGCCGCTCACCGTGTCCGGTACCGAATGCCGATCGCTGAAAAACTGCCGAAAACGAACCTTTTCATTAAGCCGAGTGTAGAGACTAACGCAGTTCGAGCTATACCGAGGCGGGGAAAAGGTGCACGAATGTGCACCTTTTCATTAAGCCGAGCGCAGAGACCAACGCAGTTCGGGCCATGTCCGCCCTCGCGGATCGCACCTTCGGAACCTGACGCCGACCGGCGACAAACACTGAAAATCCCTGTCGCAGTCCGACTGCCGCCACCAGAAGATATTACCGAAAAAGCCGCGCCTGCTCAGAAATTGAGCAGGCGCGGCTTAACTTATCGTCTGAAATCTTTGTAAATGGTACAATATCTCGGATTCAAACTATCGTAAGCAACGATACAGGAATCCCCCGCCCGAGGCGGTTTCATGGAAAAGGTTTCACTCCGAGGCCGATAACGAACTCCTCTTTTATAAATTTTTCCATCATGTTTGAATATTAATGTCACATGGGGACCGCCTCGTCCTCTTACTATTTTTTCAATATAGGCAGTGGTATATTTTGCATGTTCTCGAAGAGATCGGTCAATATCTGGACCTTTGATAAAAAAAGACCCATATGGCAAATATAGTAATTGCACATCCCACTATTATCGCCGCCGTATTCATTATTTTAGCTTGAATTCGCTCTATTTCTTTTTTCTCCGATTCAGTCATTTTCATAGTCGCAGTTTGTTATACCATCGAACCATTATATGCAGGGAAGTTACGAAAACTCCGCAATATTTCCAAACCGCTCAGGATATTCGTCGTCAATATCGTAACGGCCTCCCAACCTCCGAAGCATCGTAAAAAGACGAACGCAGCAAGCCGACGGGCTTGCTGCGTTTCGTCTTTTTTTGACAGGGGAGGGCTTACTCCTCGACCGGCTCGAACTGGTCTTTGCCGACACCGCACAAAGGGCACACCCAATCTTCGGGAATATCCTCGAACGCCGTTCCTGCGGCAATACCTCCGTCCGGGTCACCCACGGCAGGGTCGTAAATCCATTCGCAGACCGTGCAACGATACTTTTTCATACGCTTATTCTTTTGAATTCGATTTGTTTCGAACAAATGTAACATCATTTTTCGGAAAAACCAAATCGGAAATCCCGATACCGCCATCAGCAGAAACAATCGCCGTACCAAACCGCCCAAACAGGAGACCTCTTTCCGCCGATGAGGCGCGTCCCTTCACGACGACCGCCCGTTCCCCGCACTCCCGCACACCGACGCTCCGAAAGTCCGCTTCCGCCATCGTCCCCGGACAATCGCCGTCCGCTGTCCGAGCGACCGCATCCGTCCGATATAACCCGCATACTATTCATCGGCGAAATAGCGGACAAAAGGCTATCGAAAATATTCGTCGAAATATTTCCCCCCCCCGAAAAAAATTTCCTACATTTGTCCGCCCTCTCTCCGATAACGTCGAACCAAGAAGACCCGAACCATGCACAGATTCCGCCTCATCCTACTGCCTCTATGCCTCTTTGCAACGGCAACGGCAATCGGTCAGACCGTCACCGGCCGCATCGTCGACGAGCGGCAGCAACCCGTCGCAGGGGTCGCGGTCGTCATGCAGACGCCCGACTCGGTCTATGTCGACGCCGTGGCGAGCGACCTCGAAGGGCGGTTCGCCATCGCATCCGACGTCCGTCCCTACCGACTGCTGTTCCAGCATCTCAGCTACGACCCGCTGACGGTGGAGCGTTCGGGCGACGACGCCGGCACCGTTACGCTGACCGAAGCGACGAACCTCGTGGACGAAGTGGTCGTCGGGGCGAACGCCCGCTGGTGAAAGTCGAGCAGGGGCGCCTGAGCTACGACCTCCAAGTCGCCGCACAGGGCAAAATCGCCGCCAACGCCTACGAAGCCCTCACCAAACTGCCCGGCGTGAGCGAACGCGACGGGGCGCTCACGCTCGCCGGCGCCGCCGGTGTGACGGTCATCCTCAACGGAAAACCCTCGACGATGACGGCCGAACAGCTCGCCGCACTGCTCAAATCGACCCCGGTCGAGCAGGTGGAGAAGGTCGAGGTGCTCTACGCCGCACCGCCGCAGTACCACATCCGCGGCGCGGCGATCAACGTCGTGCTTCGCCGCCGTTTCGGCCGCTCGTTCTCCGGCCAGGTCAACGGCACCTACGAGGGCGGCTACTACCACTCGTGGGGAACGGGAGCGAGCGCCGTCTATTCGACGCCGACACTCTCGGTCGACGCGCTCTACCGCGTCGGCGAAGCCCGTTCGATGCGCAAACTGCCGCTGACCTCGCAGCACACGGTCGGCAGCGACACGTTCGACATCCGGCAGGAGCAGCGCCTTGCCGACGACAACCTCACGCACAACCTCCGCACGGGGCTTTCGTGGAAAACCTCCGAAAAAAGCCATATCGACCTGGCCTACACCGCATCGTTCACCCCGTCGGGCAAAGGCGACATCTCGGCCACGGGCAACTACATCGCAAGCGACTCGCATATCCGCGACGACGCGGCGATGCACAACCTCGCGCTCTCCGCCTCCACGGGTTTCGGAATGCAGATCGGGGCCGACTACACGCATTACAACACCACCAGCCGGCAGGAGATGTCGCTCCTGCCGGCCGACGGCGCACCTTCGTCGTTCCGCACCGACGCCGGACAGTGCATCGACCGCCTCTCGCTCTCGCTCGACCAGAGCCACGACCTCGGCCGGCAGTGGACACTCGACTACGGCGCCCGCTTCGTCTATGTCCGCGACAACGACTACCAGTATTATACGTCGGAAGAGGCGATGAGCGACCGCGACACCGACCTGCGGCTCGACGAATACACCTACGACCTTTATGCGGGTACGAGCCGGAACTTCGCATCGGGCGTCTCGTTCTCGGCCTCGCTCACAGGCGAATACTACCGCCGCAACGGCTACGACCGCTGGGCGTTCTTCCGCAGGCCTCGCTGAGCTGGATAGCGTCGGCCGACCATATCCTGCAAGCGGAGTTCTCCTCGGACAAAAGCTATCCTTCGTTCTGGGACATGTCGGGCGCCGTCACCTACCTCGACGGCTATGCCGAGGTTCACGGTACGCCCGGCCTGCGCCCCTCGTCCAATTACGGTCTCACGCTGACCTACGTCCTCAAACAGAAATACATTTTCCAGCTCTTCGGCAACCATCGCGTCGACGCCTTCACCCAGTCTGCCTATCTCTCTCCCGACCGTCCGGCGCTTATCTACCAGACGTTGAACTGGGACTATATGTCCTCCTTCGGGGCGCTGGCCGTCGTGCCGCTGCGTATCGGCGAACGGTTCACGTCGCGCATCACGCTTCCGGATTCGATTACCTGCTGCGCAACCGCGATTTCTACGGCATGGACTACAAACGTTCGAAATGGGTGGGATACGCCGCTCTGGACAATACGCTGCGCCTCTCGCGCAAACCCGATCTGGCGTTCGAGTTCGGAGGGTACTATCAGTCGAAGCGATCCAGTGCACCTACGACATCGGCGCTTCGTGGCGCCTCGACGCAGGGGTGAAGTGGACGTTCGCCGCCGGCAAGGCCGAGCTGAGCGTCAAGGGCAACGACCTGTTCGACAGCATGACGCCCGTCTCGGAGGTCGATTTCGGCGAACAGCGTCTGCGCATGGGCAACGACTTCCACACGCGCAACGTGACGGTCAACTTCGTCTACCGCTTCGGCGGCTACAAGGACAGGGAGCGCAAGAAGGTCGACACCTCGCGATTCGGGCACTGAAAAGGGGTGGCCTAAACTATTTTCAAGAAATAATCGTATATTTGCAACAGTGAGAGATTTATAACACCATTTGCCTATGAATAGATAACCGCAGCATCTTTTTTGATTTTCCGTACCGTCCACGCACGAAAAGCGCCGGTACATACATATAAAAGCGTTAGCTTTATTTCTTGTCTTCTGAAACGTCGCAACTTTCACAAGCAGCCAAGAGTAAGGCGTAAACGCTCACGTTTCTACGTGGGCTTTACTCTTTATTTGGCTGCAAGGTATGCGACACCTCAGAAGACAGATAAAAGTTTTGTCCCACGTTTTTTATGTACCTGTTCCAACCCAATACCAACCACGCCGAAGGGACACGGCCTTATCTGCATAAATCTATGAAACAGTTCATTACATTGATCTGCGCAGGGCTGTTAATGAATTCTTGCGCCACTATTTTCTGCGGTTCAAAAACCAAAGTCACTTTCGACGGTGAGATTTCCGAAAAGGCCACCCTGACCATCGACGGAATGAAACACACCAACGTCACGTTCCCCTACACGACCAAAATCAGACGCGGCTTCGACGAAACGGTCGTCAAGATCGAATCGCCAAACTACACGGCCGAACCGATCATCATCAACAAAAGTTTCAACGCCGTATCGGTTATCAACCTGTTGGATATTCTCGGCTGGGGTATCGACGCCGCGACGGGCGCCATCACCAAACCGGAATTCAAATTCTATCAGATTGATTTCCAACCCAAAGAGACGACGGCCCCGAATCAAAAGTAACCCATTCCGTAGCGTCGTTTTCCGACCGCAGCCGGCGGGGATATTTTCCAAGCCGCAGAGGCGAGGAGAACGGCTCCTCGCCTCTGCGGACTGCCGTTTCCGGCCACGGCCGAAGAACGCACCACGACAAAGTAACGATTGCAGACATCCTCCGCCAAAACGACGTCCGGCCGCTCCTTATCGGAGCGGCCGGACGCATTCCATAGAGGATTCGTCAGCGTACCTGCCGGATGATTTCGGCACCGTGGCGGATCGCCTTCTCGTTCTCGGGCAGCATCTTCCATGCCCGCTCGGGCAGCGACTTTTTCAGGCCGAGCGCCACGTTTTCGAGCGTCACCACGGGACATACTTTCAGGTATCCGCCCAGAATCATCGTGTTGAACAACTTCGAATTCCCCAGCTTGGCCGACTCCTCGGCCGCGTTGATCGTATAGATACGGATGTCGGTGCGGGTGGGGTGGTGCGTGATGCCGTTCGTGTCGTAGATCAGCGTACCGCCCGGGCGCACCTTCGCCTCGAACTTGTCCATCGACTGCTGGTTGAGGATAATGGCCGTATCGTACTGGTAGGCGATCGGCGACGAAATCTTCCGATCCGAGAGGATGACCGTCACGTTGGCCGTACCTCCGCGCATCTCCGGCCCGTAGGAAGGCATCCACGTCACCTCGAAATCCTGCATCACGCCGGAGTAAGCGAGAATCTTTCCCATCGAGGACGCCCTGTCCTCCGAATCCTGCAATAATTAACGTCTCTTTCATACCCTTGGATCTTACTCGTTAGACTTGATGTCGCCCAACGGATAGTAGGGCAGCATGTTCTGCGCGAGCCCCTCGTTGGCCGCCACGGGCGACATCTTCCAGCCGCTGTTGCACGTCGAAACGACCTCCACGAGCGAGAACCCTTGCCTGCCATGGCCGTCTCGAACGCCTTGCGCAGAGCTCGCTTGCATTTGCGGACGTTGGCCGGCGTGTGGACGCTCTGGCGCGTGATGTAGGCCGTACCGTCGAGGTGCGCCATCATCTCGGCGATCTTGTAGGGGTAGCCGTTCAGCCGCGGGTCGCGGCCATAGGGCGTCGTCGCGGTTTTCATGCCCAACAGCGTCGTGGGGGCCATCTGCCCGCCCGTCATGCCGTAGATGGCATTGTTGATGTAGACCGCCACCACGTTCTCGCCGCGTGCGGCGGCATGGATCGTCTCGGCCGTACCGATCGCCGAAAGGTCGCCGTCGCCCTGGTAGGTGAAGACCATGTTCTCGGGATGCAGCCGCTTGACGGCCGACGCGATGGCCAGCGCACGGCCGTGCGCCGCCTCGATCCAGTCGATGTCGATATAATTGTATGCGAAAACGGCGCAGCCCACGGGCGAAACGCCGATCGTGCGGTCGGCCATGCCCATCTCCCCGATCACCTCGGCCACCAGCTTGTGCACCGTGCCGTGGCTGCAACCCGGGCAGTAGTGCATCACGTTGTCGGTCAGCAACGGCGACTTGCCGTAGACCAAATTCTCCTGCTTTATTTCAACTTCCGCCATTGTCTTACGCTTTAATCAGTTTCTCTTTCAACGCCGCGAGCACCTCGTCCGGCGAATAGATCATACCGCCCTGACGGCCGTAGTGCTCGACGGGTACGGCGCCGTTCACGGCCAGCCGTACGTCCTCGACCATCTGGCCGGCGTTCAGCTCGACACTCAGGGAACCCCTTCACCCGTGCGGCCAGTTCGGCGATCGGACGGGTCGGGAAAGGGTAGAGGGTGATCGGACGCAGCATTCCCAGCCGAATCCCTTCGGCGCGCGCCATTTCGACCGTCGCCGAGCAGATGCGGGCCGACGAGCCGAAGGCCACGATCACGTAGTCGGCATCGTCGCACGCAAGGGCTTCGTACCGCACCTCGTTCTCCTCCATGGCCTTGTACTTGGCCTGCAAGCGCAGGTTGATCTTCTCCATCGCTTCGGACTGCAATTCGAGCGACGTGACGACGTTGCGCGGACGGTCGGCGGGCTTGCCGTAGGTCGCCCAGTCGCGGCACTCGGCGGCGATCTCCTCGTTCGTCTTGCGCGGGCGCTGGGGT
>VOFG01001270.1_pt1 | contig 57175 bp, 81 predicted proteins | sample 5384171 | NCBI WGS metagenome assembly VOFG01 (sample SAMN12384726, study PRJNA508395) | human gut metagenome | isolation source: healthy gut F | host: Homo sapiens
TGGACGATAAGACGCTCAAGCTGACCATCTGGGAAGGGAACAAGCAGGAGGAGCTTGTTCAGAAGCTTTATTACTCGCTCGAAACCGGGAACGCTCTGCGGCATGCGGCAGGAGGAGCGCAGGTGCTGGTGTTCCGGAAACTGGACGAGGGCGAGGGCGTTCTGGCGGTCGCAGAAGGTTGGTTGAGCGATGTCCGGAGGGCTCGGCAGCTACGGGGACGGTCGGAGATCGCCGAAGCGATGGTGTTATCATGACCTGCAACGGCTTTCTTGACCCCGCGCAAAGGGAACGGCGGGCAAACGACAATGAGCTCAGGGTCGATTACCCTACATGATGATTTTCCGTATGCCCGGTTCGAGATTCCTGACGGACAAACCGTTTGCATCCGCCGTTCAACGAAGGTTCGTGCGGACTGCCGCGAGACGGAGTTTAACCGGCGCTCATCATCGACGGCGAGATCATCCTGAGCAATTACTGGACTGAGCAGAATCCCCCGCGCTTGCCTCGGGCAATCGAGCCGGCGGGAGATGCTGCTGCTGGTGATCGAAGGGCGCATGCCGGACGGAGGCTATTTATGGCACCAGCGTCAACGAATGCGCGCCATTTACGCGCCACGGCGCGCAGCAGGCGGTGAATCTGGTCGGGCGTGGCAAGCGCCATCCTGTGGTACGACGGGCAGTGCGTCACGCGCTGCTGCAATTCGTACCATACCGCGGACGACTGCTTCCAAATGCTTTTGTCTATCATGCCAGGATGATTAATAAAAAAGAAGGATGGAGCACTTGCGTCATCCTTCGTTTTCATATGATTCGTAAACATGAAAAACTCAGAGTTGTCCCCCTCGGGTTCGATTTCCTGATTTGCGGGCGGCTCCAGAAGCTCTGGATTTTCCAGAAGCTTTTCAGCAGCTTGATGGTCTTGGAATAATAATAGCCGTCTGCAAGACGCTCCGTCGTCGTCAGGCCGAGATCCAGCATTCATGCATCACATAGGAGCCGTCGGGTTGAAAACCGGGCGCAGGGACTTTTCACCGATGATGCAGAACACCGAGCACGTGCCCCAGTTTCGTCAAGTGATGGTAGCCGCTGTGCAGCTTGATCGAGCTGAGGTTCGAAATGACGACCGTGCAGTAGTAGGGGTCTGTCTCACGATCGACGCAGGGATCAACCGTGAACGTCGAGCCGCGTGAGAAGCAGACGATGAATTGCGGCATGCGGTTAAAAAGATATCCATGAAGTCCCGTCGAGGTGTCGGTCTTCGTCATGTCCTTGCAGTCCATGATCTGGTGCCAGGTCCTCGTGGATGGTATCAAGCGTCGATTCATCCTTTCCCGCGCACCACGGCAAGGGCCTCCCGCCGCTTCGTCGGCGAACTGCTTTTGACCACGAACGACGCGGACACGCCGTTTCTCTGATAGAAGTTCTTGATTCGCGATAAAGCGGTTCATCTTCCGGACGCAGCGTGATGGTTTTGATCAGCGCGGCGACGATGATGTGGAACATCGTATAGGGAAGTCGACGCTCTGCGCATTCTTCTTCTGCAGATACGCATTCATGTTGGTCAGATCGATGGTTTCGGAGATGTAGGCTTCATTGTCGCAGCGATTGGGATAGATGATCGGCGTAATGAAGTGCATGCCGTCCAGGTTGCGCAGCAGCACACCGTCCTTGCGGTCGCCGCGGCGGCGCTTTGTGGTTTTTCCATATTCTTTTCACACACCTTTTTCTTGTTCTGACGAAAATCGCCAGTCGACCTCTATAGAATACCAAATATGGACCGGAAATGCAAGTATTCCTCCAATATTCCGTATTTTCTGGTCTCTGTGCAAAATGCACAAAATGGCAGGGGCGTTTTTTCGACTTCTTTCAGGGATTTAACACTTGACATCAGTAAAAGTACGCGATTATAATGGGCACATCAAAAACGAAGGGGCGCACGAGATGAAGCGTTTTGCCATGGCTCAGATGAATCAGTCGAACCGTACCGATGCTGCTGCGTGCGCACCGGCTTGCTCTTGTGCCTGCAAAGCATCCGCAACCCTCAACATCTGCCTGGACGCTGCCATTCTGGCTGTGTCCATTTTCTTTGCCTGATTATGAACCTTACTGTACTGGTATGGCTTGCAGCGCTTGTAATTCTTGTACTTGCGGTACGCATTATGAAGCAACTGAATATGGCAGAAAGCAGAAATGCGGCGGATGGTTCCATGACAGCATGTGCACTGGCATAGGGACGATCAAGATTGAGCGGCTTTGCTTTTGCAGAGCCGCTATTGTTTTGACCGCGCTTCGTTTTTGTAAACTTGATTTCATGCTGTAGGGAAGAAGATACAGCTGAAAAATATTTCGCAAAAGAGGTAAGAAATGATGAAGAACATGAAAAAAGTTATTCTGCCTGGTTCTGGCGGCAGCCATGCTGCTGAGCGTGATGGCAGGCTGCGGCGCGAAGACTGAGACTGGCACCGCTGCTTCGAGACCACTGAAAGCGCCTCCTCCGAGACTGCTTCCACCGAATCCGGCGAGACCGCTGCAACCGACGGTGAAATCACCATCGCGTTCATCGGCAACACCACCGGCGACTATGCACAGTACGGCATCCCCGTCCGCAATGCTGTTATGATGTACTTCGACCAGCTGAATGCTGCCGGCGGCATCAACGGCAAGAAGGTCGTCGTCAAGGAATATGACGACAAGGGCGACGGCGTTGAGGCTGTCAACGCTTACAACCTTGCCAAGGAAAAAACGGCATCACCGCAGTCGTCGGCTCCGTTCTGACCGGCGCGACCATTGCTCTGGCTGACGCGACCTATGAAGACAACATGCCGCAGATCACCGCTTCCGCTACCGCGACCGGCGTTACCGTCATGGAAGATACCGGCGAGGTCCGCACGAATGTGTTCCGCGCCTGCTTCATCGATCCGTTCCAGGGTCAGAAAATGGCAGACTACGCCGTTGAAAAGCTCGGTGCAAAGACCGCTGCAATCTTCTACGAGACCGGCAGCGACTACTCCGAGGGTCTGAAGAATGCGTTCGTCGTCGAGGCAGAGCGCATGGGTCTTGAAATTGTCGACTCCGAGGCATTTGCCACCGGCGACAAGGACTTCAAGGCACAGATGACCAACATTGCTTCCAAGAACCCCGACGTTGTCTTCTGCCCGATTTACTACGGTGAGGCTGGTCTGGCTGTCCAGGCGGCTCGTCAGGCAGGCTGCACCTCCACCTTCCTCGGCGGCGACGGCTTCGGCTCTGTCAAGGATTATGCTTCCGCAGACGAGCTTGAAGGCACGGGCTACTGCTCCGGCTATGCGCCCGGCACCGAGGATGTGGCACAGTTCGAAAAAGGACTACTGCGAGACCTTCGACGTGGAAGAAGTCCCCAACATGTTTGCGCCTCTGGCTTATGATGCTTCCATGATCATGGCTTACGGTCTGAAGGCGGCAGAAGATGCAGGTCTTACCGCCGGCACCGACGAGTACAAGCAGGCTGTCATCGACGCCATCAAGACCATGGACGGCGTGAAGGGCATCACCGGCTCGTATTCCTTCGACTCCGATAACAACCCCATCAAGTCCGTTGCGATCATCGGACTGACCGGCGGCGAAGAAGTCTTCAAGGAAATGTTCTAAGGATCGCCTGATTCCAACAGAGATTTCCAAAACATAACCCGGCGCGGTTTTTGGGGAGGGGAGCTCGGCTCCCACCCGAAAACCGTTTTCCGGACGTCCGATGGGTGCTCCCAGCTTGTGGAAGCAGCCATCGGATGTCCGGAAAGAAGAAAGAAAGGAAAGAAAGCTCATGAGTTTGTTTGTTTCCCAGCTGTTTAACGGCTTGCAGACAGGTTCGGTGTATGCGCTTGTGGCACTGGGCTACAGCATGGTCTATGGTATCATCCTGCTTCTGAACTTTGCCCACGGCGATATCATCATGATCGGCGCATATACCGCGTTCTATGCCATGACCGCGTTCCACCTGCATCCGATTTTTTTCCGTTGTTCTGGCGGTCATCACCAGTACGCTGCTCGGCGTCGTGATTGAAAAAGGTCGCCTATACGCCGCTTCGCTCGGCACCTCGTCTGTCGCTTCTGATCACGGCAATTGGCATCTCGTTCCTGCTGGAAAACGGTGCGCAGCTGCTGTTCGGCGCAGACACCAAGAGCATGGATACGCTTGTTCCCGGCAACGTTACCTTTGGACCGGTCACGGTCAGCTATACCGCAATTTTAACGATTATCGTCGCAGTCATCGCGATGGTTGCCCTGACGCTTCTTGTCCAGAAGACGAAGCTCGGCAAGGCAATGCGTGCGGTCTCCGAGGATATGGGCGCGGCGCAGCTGATGGGCATCAGCCTGAACAAAACCATTTCCTTCACCTTTGCAGTCGGTTCGGCGCTTGCCGGTATCGGCTCGGTTCTGTATCTGTGCGCCTACTCGCAGGCGTCGCCCACGATGGGCTCGATGCTGGGCCTGAAGGCGTTCGTCGCGGCAGTTCTCGGCGGCATCGGCTCGATTCCCGGCGCCATGATCGGCGGCTTTGCCATCGGTCTTCTTGAGGCGCTTGTTGCGGCGGTCGGTCTTTCCGTGTGGAAGGACGCGGTTGTGTTCGCAATCCTCATTGTTGTGCTGCTTGTGAAGCCGTCCGGCATCATGGGTCATCCGGTCACGGAAAAGGTCTGACAGGGGAGGTAACGAGATGAAAACAAGATCGAAAATCCGCACACCCATGCCGGCGCGCTATGTGATCAATCTTGCGCTGGTGGTCGGCTTCTACTTCCTGCTGACGGGGCTGATTTCCTCTGGCGTCATTACGAACTACTGGACCGGTATTTTAATCACCGTCGGTATCAACATCATTCTGGCGGTTTCCTGAACATCGCAACCGGCTATCTGGGGCAGCTCCCGCTGGGGCACGCAGGCTTCATGGCGGTCGGCGCTTATGCAGGCGGTATCTTCATGAAAGCAACGCCTGCCGCTGCGCTCCTGAAAGAGGGCAATAACGCGGCGCTCATTCCGTACATCCTTGCCGCAATCGTCATCAGCGCCATCGTCGCCGGTATCTTCGGCATCATCATCGGCATTCCGGCGCTTCGCCTGCGCGGCGACTATCTGGCGATCATCACCCTCGGCTTCGGCGAGATTATCCGCGTGGTTCTGACGAACATCGACTCCGTGCTCGGCTTTGACTTCACCTACGGTGCGGCTGGTCTGAAACGGATTCCCAAATTTTCTTCCGTAACGCTGGTCTTTATCTGCGTGGTGTTATCGTGCTTCTTCATCCACACGATGATGAAATCCAAGCACGGCAGGGCGATTCTCTCCATCCGCGACAACGAGATTGCATCCGAGAGTGTCGGCGTCAACACCACCTATTATAAGACGATGGCGTTCGTATTCTCGGCAATGCTTGCTGGTATCGCAGGCTGCCTGTACGCGGGCTATCTGGGCTCACTGTATCCCTCGACGTTCAAGTTCATGAAATCCATCGAGATCCTCGTTATCGTCGTCCTCGGCGGCATGGGCTCGATGCTCGGCTCGATCGTCTCGGCGACGGTTCTGACGGTGCTGCCCGAGCTTCTGCGTTCCGTCGCAGACTACCGCATGGTCGCATACTCGCTGGCACTGGTTATCATGATGATCTTCCGCCCGAAGGGACTGTTCGGCAGCTACGATTTCTCGATGTCCCGCGTGCTGGAAAAAGGACTCAACTTTGTGTTCAGACCAGAACTGAGAAGCCGGAAGGAGGAGCAGAACGATGAGCAGAACTGAACGACCCAAGACAAAGCTTGTTCCGGTCCCTGCAACAAATATCATTCCGGAACGTGATATCGCGCTGCCCCCGATTCTCGAAGCGCGGCACCTCGGCATTGACTTCGGCGGCTTGAGCGCCGTCAGCGACTTCAACTTTGCCATCGGCAGAACTGAGATCGCCGGTCTGATCGGACCGAACGGTGCCGGCAAAACCACCGTTTTCAACTTACTGACCAAGGTCTATCAGCCGACGCGCGGCACGATCCTGCTCGACGGCATGGACACGGCAGGAAGTCTACCATTCAGGTCAACCAGATGGGCATTGCCCGTACCTTCCAGAACATTCGCCTGTTCCGCGATCTGACGGTGCTGGATAACGTTCTGATCGGTCTTCACAACGAAACCAAGTACTCCCTTGCAACGGCGATGTTCCGCCTGCCGCAGTACTGGCGCAAGGAGCGCATCGCAAAAAAGAGCGCGCGCTGGAACTGCTCAGCATTTTCGACATGCAGGACCTGGCGGACCACAAGGCTGGCTCGCTTCCGTACGGCGCGCAGAGAAGACTCGAGATCGTTCGTGCGCTGGCGACCAATCCGTGCCTGCTGCTGCTCGACGAGCCCGCTGCCGGTATGAACCCGTCCGAAACGAGTGAGCTGATGGACAACATCGTCCGCATCCGCGACATGTTCGGCATTGCGATTTTGCTCATTGAGCATGATATGAACCTCGTCATGGGTATCTGCGAGGGCATCTGCGTGCTGAACTTCGGCAAAATCATTGCCAAGGGTACGCCGGAGGACATTCAGGCGAACCCGGCGGTCATTGAGGCGTACCTCGGCAAAAAGAAGGAGGGTCAATAAATGCTGCTTTCCGTTGAAAATCTGCATGTCTACTACGGCGCGATTCACGCTGTCAAGGACGTGTCCCTGCATGTGCAGGAAGGCGAGATTGTGACCCTGATCGGTGCAAACGGCGCCGGTAAAAGTACGGTTCTGAATACGATTTCCGGTATTTTGAAGCCCAGAAGCGGCAAGATCCAGTTCATGGACCATTCTCTTGCAGGCGTTGCGCCCAATAAAATCGTTCAGACTGGTCTGGTCCAGTGCCCGGAAGGTCGGCGCGTGTTTGCCAGAATGACGGTCGAAGAGAATCTGGAAATGGGTGCGTATACCCGCCCAAACGCCAAGTTCGACGATAATCTGGCGCATGTCTACGAGCTGTTCCCGCGCCTGAAAGAGCGCCGCATGCAGGTCGGCGGCACGCTCTCCGGCGGTGAGCAGCAGATGCTTGCGATGGGAAGAGCCCTTATGAGCGAGCCGAAGCTTCTCATGCTCGACGAGCCGTCGATGGGTCTGGCGCCGTTGCTGGTCGAGCAGATCTTTGAGATTATCCAGAGCCTTCACAAGGCAGGCTCTACGATTTTGCTGGTCGAGCAGAATGCGCAGATGGCGCTTCAGATTGCAGACCGCGCGTATGTTCTCGAATCCGGACGCATTACGCTCTCCGGCACCGGCGCGGAGCTTATGGCGAGTGAATCCGTCAAACGTGCTTACCTCGGCGGCTGAAAAACCGCTTTAGCGAAACAAAAGAGCTGCGATTATTGTGGTCGCAGCTCTTTTTCTATATCCAATCAGAACTATTTTTTATTATTATTGTCTGGCTTGTCCAGCGACAGGTGGGAGAGGGGATTTGCCTCGGCGGCGATTTTCAGCTCGGTGCTTTCAATATGTGTGTAGATCTGCGTGGTGTTGAGATTTTCGTGTCCGAGCACCTCCTGCAAGGTTTTTAGATCGACGCCGTTTGAGAGCATCAGCGTCGCCGCCGTGTGGCGCAGCTTGTGCGCAGAAAATTGCGAAGCATCCAGACCCGCGGCAAGCAGATGCTTTTTGACGAGCCGGTGAACCGCCGAGATGCTGATCCGGTTGCCGTCGCGAGAGCCAAACAGCGCCCGGTTGTCGGACAGAATGATCTGTCTGCGCTCGATCAGGTAGCGGTCGATGGCTTTGCGGCAGCTTGCGCCCATATAGACAATGCGCTCTTTATTGCCTTTGCCGACCACACGCAGCCGGTCGTCATACACATCCGTCAGATTGAGTCCGACCAGCTCCGAGCGCCGGATGCCGCAGTTCAGAAAGATCATGAGAATTGCAAAATCCCGCGCCTGATTGGGACCTTCGACGGCTTTCAGCAGCGCCGTGGATTCTTCGAGTGACAGGTATTTCGGTAAACTTTTACGGATTTTCGGGAATTCAATGTCCTTGACCGGGTTTTCTGTGATCTGCTTGGTCGAGACCGTCAGGTAGTTGTAAAACGCCTTGATGGCGGAGAGCTTCCGGCGCGCGCGGCAGAGCCGATGCCAGTATCCGAGCCGGCGGCTTCCGGGTTTTCGCGGTCGTTTGCCAGATACGACAGAAAGTCAAACACTTCCGAGGTTGTGATCGAGCGGAAGAAGTCAAGACCCAGGTCCTTGATCGGAATGTCGTCCAGCGGCGTTTTGTACGGCAGCTCTTCGCGCATCAGCCGGACAAATCGCAGAAACATCCGAAGGTCCAGATAGTATTCGAAACGGTCCGGCGAGACTGACCCTTGACCGTCTCGTGATAGGATAAGAAATTGCGCAGCTCCTGCGGCGCGTCATTGTAGGTTTCCATATAAGTCTCCTTGAAAATTACAGTAGAATCCGCCGCTTTGGCGGCTGTTGACAATAACTACATTTTGAACGCAACAAAATTTTTATTTTGTTGTGTTCGTTTATTATAGCCATATGGATGGTAAAAGTCAAGACCGTCCGCAGCCAGACCTCTCTTCTGCGGCGGTCTTCCTGCAAAAAAACGAATCGTGCAGCGCGGCATTTTTACAGCGTTCCAATGAAGGCAAGCACGCACTCGCGCAGATGCAGGATGCCGTCCGGCACGGACTCTTTCATGTGCATGCCCATGCCAAGCTCACGGCCAGTCGCCGGGCTGATGGGTACGACCTGGACACCCGCTGTTCTCCCGCGCAGCATCATCTCTGCCATCATGGAAAGCCCCAGCCCCTTGCCGACCATGCGGATGACCGTCTCGTCGTCGACGTGGCACGGGCGGATTCTGGGCTTCACGCCGTTTTTGTCGAGCGCAGCCTTTACATCCAGATCGAACCTTCCGTATGGCATCAGGAACTCCCTTGCCCTTCGAACAGCTCGATTGGAAACGTTTCCATCTCTCCCAGCGGATACTCCGGCGGCAAAATGGCGTACATCGCGTCCTGACACAGCGGTGTCCAGTCGCAGCTGTAGCCTGCCTGCTTTGCGGCAAAAATTACATCAGTTCTCCCCTTTTCCAGCAGCTCAAAGGGCTCGATTGCATTATCGACCATGCGCAGATCGACATCGGTATTCGGACACACGCGGCGGAACCGGTACAGAATCTCCGGCATCCAGTGCATGGCAATGCTGGCGTAGGCTGCAATGCGGATGGTATCGCGTTTTTTATCTGTGATGGCTGCAATCTGATTTTCCAGCTTCGCGTTTGCGCGCAGAAACTCCCGGATGGACGGAACCAGCGTCTCGCCTTCCCTGGTAAGCGTAATGCCGTTGTGGTCGCGCCGGACGAGCGTCAAGCCGATATCGCGTTCCAGACTGTCTACCAGGTGCGTCAGTCCCGATTGCGTGTAGCCGACGACCTCCGATGCCTTCGAGAAGCTTCCGAGGTCAATGGCGGTCATAAGAATTTCAAGCTTCTTGCTGTCCATGAACGAAATCCTCCCACGGGTATGACGAATGCTATGACAAAACGTCATATATCTATTATAATCACGCGATTCCATTTTTCAACTGTTTCAGCTAGTATATTTACAAAAGGAGCTGATTTTTATGATCGCAAAAAATTGACCCTCCAGCAGAAAATTCTGGTGGCTGGAACCCTCTTCGGGATGTTCTTCGGTGCCGGCAATCTGATCTTCCCGGTCCATCTCGGACAGATGGCTGGTCGGAACGTCCTTCCTGCCATGATTGGCTTTATCATCACCGCCGTTGGTATTCCCATCTTCGGCGTTGCTGCCATCGGTGCGACGCATTCAGACGGCTTGCAGACGTTATCGAGCAAGGTCGGCAAGGGCTACGGCGTGTTCTTTACGTGTCTTCTGTATCTGACTATCGGACCGCTCTTTGCCATCCCCCGCTGCGCAACGACGTCTTTTACCACCGGCGTGACGCCGATGCTGACGGACGCCTCGCGCGAGCCGCTGGCGCTTCTGATTTTTCTCGGCAGTTTTCTTTGCATTCGTTCTGTTCTTCTCGCTCAGACCCGGTAAGATTACAGTCTGGATTGGTAAGATCATCAATCCCATTTTCCTGCTGTTCCTTGCGGTGCTGGTGATCCGGGCGCTGATGCATCCGGGCGCGGCGGTGTCCCAGGTCGAGCCGGAGGCGGCGTATGAGACGGGTGCGTTCTTCTCATCGTTCATCGAAGGCTACGGCACCATGGACGCCATTGCGGGTCTGGCTTTCGGCATAGTGGTCATTGACGTTATCCGCCGCATGGGCGTTGACGACGATGACGCTGTGGCGCGCGATGTGCTCGGTTCCGGCATCCTGACGGGCATTCTCATGGCGGTCATTTATATTCTGACGATTCTCATGGGCACGCAGTCGAGAGGGCTTTTTGAGCTCTCGGCAAACGGTGGCATCGCCCTGACGCAGATTGCCGGCCACTATTTTCGGCACGCTCGGTCAGCTGATTCTGGCCGTCACGATCACGTTCGCCTGCCTCAAGACCTCTATTGGCCTTGTGACCTCCTGCTCTGAGACGTTTGTGAAGATGACGCACGGCAAAATCTCCTACTCCGTCTGGGCGATCATCTTTACGGTCTTCTCGTTCGCGATCTCCAATGTGGGCCTCAGCACGATCATCGAATACTCCATCCCGATGCTGATGCTCATCTATCCGCCCGCGATCGTGCTGATCATTCTGGCCTTTGTCGGCAGATTCTTTGACCATGACCGCAAGGTCTATGTCGCAGTGATGATCGGCACCTGGGCTGCCGCGATTCTCGACGGCTTGAAGACGCTGCCGTCTGCGATTCAGGAAAACCTGCATCTTGGTGCGCTTGTGAACTTTGCCGCCGATCATCTTCCCCTGTTCAACCAGAACCTGTTCTGGCTGATTCCGGCGTGCATCGGCTTCGTGATCGGCATGCTGCTGCACTGCGCGAAGGCAAAAGCATAATGCAGCTTTCATTTCATATCGTTCTCTCCACGGAGGCATTGCGCGCTGCAGTGCCTCCGCGCGTTTTATGATAAAAGACTATATTTTTGGAATTTTTCGCAGGAAAAATAGTAGGGATATTTGTATGCGACGCGAAGCTGCCCATGTTATAATAGCCGCAAAGAGAAAATGAACGGAAAACAACGGAGGCATCATCATGGAGTTCATTCGCGAAGAAAGACAGGCCCCAATCAAGGACCGCTGCCGGGTACTGGTTGCAGGCGGCGGCTATGCGGGCGTATCGGCAGCGCTTTTGAGGGCGCGCGGCGGTGCGGATGTGCTGCTGCTCGAGCGCGGAGAGTCCTGCGTGCCGGTTACGATGGCAACGATTCCGGAGCTTCGCATGACGCGGCGGCTGGTCGGTGAGACCGACGTTTGCGCGCGCGACGATCACCGGCGATGCGAGCGCAGCGTCGGCATGTTCTCCGACTGGACCAAACGCGGTCCTGTCTACGAGCTTCCGTTCGGCGCGCTGTATCACCCGTCCGTCCCCAATCTTCTGACTGCCGGTCGCTGCCTTTCGGCGGCAGATGATCTGTGGAACGTCACGCGTCATTCCGGTCTGCGCCGTCTCCGGCGAGGCTGCCGGCACCGCCGCGGCGCTGGGCTGCGACTTCCCTGCTCTGGACATTGCCGCCTTGCAGGAAACGCTCCGCGCGCAGGGCGTGCGCGTGCATCTCGACGAGCTGTAATATCGGTGCAGATAAAGGACCTGAGATCTCAAGATCTCAGGTCCTTTCCAAAGCCTCGAATTGAGTCTTGATTTGTTTATTTATAATGGCATGCATGACAGGAATAATTTTCAAATCCTCTTCCTTCACATCTAGTGTTGCAATATCGCTCTTTGCACCATATTGTGGAAAGTCGACCAACCAATGCCCCCTCACTTTTTATCATAGCAAATCCACCCCTGCATGCCCTTGTGGACGCCTTCCTTTGCATATTTTTCCTTTTCGACGATGACCTCTACACAATCCATTTCTTTCACACTATTACTCCTCCGTATGGTGTTAACAGTCGGATCTTTCCGCTCCGTGAGGATGTTTTCCACCTGAATTGAACAGATAGGGATCATATTTGCTGTAGTAGCTGTGTGCCGTAGCGAATACTCTGACGACAGCAGCGTCGATCGGGTCGAGCGTACAGTGGCAGGACGGATAGTGCGGACAGGGCGGCGGCGGATCAAACGGCGCTTCGCGCCCAAGAGCCCGCTTCGAAAACCGATACTCTGTGTTGGTCCAGTGACTAGATTCGAACCAGTGGCTTGCCGACTGCCTTAGGCAAGCCGGCGGCGGATAAAACGGCGCTTCGCACCCAAAGAGCCCGCTGGTTCTTTGCGACAAAGAACAAGAAAAAAAACACAGAGTATCGAAAACCGATACTCTGCGTTGGTCCGAGTGACTAGATTCGAACTAGCGGCCTCTTGAACCCCATTCAAGCGCGATACCAAACTTCGCCACACCCGGAAATGAACTGTATTTCTTTCAGCCCACATATAGTAGCATATTGCGGCGTGTTTTGCAAGTGCTTTTTTGAAAATTATGAAATTTTGCGGCGTGCCTGCTCCCCTTCCGCGCGCGCCTGTCACGAACGCTCCAGAAAGTCCTTCAAAAACCGCACCAGATCCATTCGCGTGCCCACGCCGCAGGTCTTTTCCATCTTGCGGATGCGGTACTTGACGGCGGTTTCGGAGATGAAGCTCTTTTCTGTCATCTGCGCATAGGAATCCCCACTTAAAAGCTGTTGAATGAGCGCCATGTCAATTTCGTCACACTGCTGGAACAGCGTCTCCAGCCGCGCAAGATTGGAGATTTCGAGTCCTTAAAAAGCGGTTTTCCAGCACGGGCTCGGCTGCCTCGTCTTCGGCGGATACCGGCAGCGGACGGTTCTCCGTCGTTTCCCGGATGTTGAGCTGGCAGTGCAGCTGGATGTTGACGGTCGAAATGCTGGGGTTTTTCTCGATCAGCGAGCTGATGGAAAGCGCCGCCCGCCCGAACTCCTCATAGCCGTCGGAAATCGACGTGATCGACGGGCGCATGAGCTGCGAGAGCGCCATATTGCCGTAGCTGATCAGGTAGAGCTTCTCCAGAATCGGATAGCCGTCCTGCTGGAGCCGGCGCACGAGGCTGATTGCCGCGTAGTCGCTGGCGCAGATCACGCTGTCGTAGTTTTCAATTACCGCGCGAAAGCACTCGTACAGCGCTTCAAACGAATCCCCGCAGACAAACACATCGTCCGGCTTTCCCGTCAGAAGCGCAAAGCACTCCGCACGCCACGGGTCGGACGCTGCCAGCGGATTGACCCCGTAAAGCGCCAGCCGGTCTCTTCCGAGCGCATGCAGATACTGCACCGCTAGCTGCATCGAGCCCTGAATGTCCATCATGACCGAGCTGAACGGAAACGGCGAGGCGCCCGGCTGGCGGTTGGTCATAACAATGGGATGCAGCCCAACCGCACGCGCCTTTTCTGCCATCGTGTTCACCCAGCTGCTGGTCGCGCCGATCAGCAGCACGCAGCCGAATTCCGAAGGCTTTTCCTCCAGATTCGTCAGCTGCGTGATTTCCATGCGCTTTTGCGTGCTTCCTCATTCAAGCCGCGCAGCAGACGCTGGCACCAGGGATACGGAAAAACTGTTCTTCCAGCAGCGTATAGGTCATGCGCGGCGCCTCCTTCGACGAAAAAGATCAGATATTGTATCAATTGTTTTATAACGGCTGCCGGGACCGAAGTCAATTGCGCGCCGGACGCCGCTTCCAGACTAATTTCGTTTCAGAAAAATCCCAAATCTTTGTCTTTCCAGCACGGCATTTTTTGTTCATAATAGAGATACTCCAACGAAGAAGCAAATCTGAAGTCATGAAATCTTGAATTCCGTATCTGAAGGGTTCAACTATGAATAAAGCATCCATCCGTGTCGAATCGCTCGTGATTCCGACCTACCCGGAGCCTGCAAAGGAAGAAATGCCGCTGTTCGCGGAATACCGCGTCCACCAGCGCTCCACCGGCAGACCCTATCCCAACAAGGCGACGCTCGACGTCGACCGCCAGCACCGGCAGGACAAAACCTATACGGTGGTCCATATGGAAAACGAATATCTGGACGTGCTGATCATGCCGGAAATCGGCGGCAAGATCTATGCGGCAAAGGACAAGACGACCGGCTACGACTTTTTCTACCGGCGCATGTGGTAAAGCCCGGTCTGATCGGCGCATTCGGCTCGTGGGTCTCGGGCGGCGTCGAGTTCAACTGGCCGTTCCATCACCGCCCGTCGAGCTTCCGCCATGCGATTACGCGCTGGAGGCGTGCGAAGACGGCAGCGTCGTCTGCTGGCTCTCCGAGCACGACCCGATCGACCGGATCGGTGTGGTGCTGCGCCCGGGCGCGACGTATCTGGAAACGCGCGTCAAGCTCTGCAACCGGACGGAAACGACGAAGTCGTTCCTCTGGTGGAAAATGCGGCGGTGCCCGTCAACGAGCAGTATCAGATTTTTCTTCCCGAAGGACGTTACTTATGTAAACTTCCATTACCTTGATTTGCACACCTCCTACCCCATCGCGGGCGACACGACCTACAACGGCATCGACATGAAGACCGCTCGCGATATCTCCATGCACAAAAACACGCACGACGCCACATCCTACTTTGCCTGCGCGTCGAAATACGATTTCTTCGGTGGCTATGACCACGGCAAGCAGTGCGGCGTGGTCCATATTGCGGACCATCATATCTCGCCGGGTAAAAAAATGTTTACCTGGGGCTACAACCAGCTCTCGAAGAACTGGGAAAACACGCTGACCGACACGGACGGGCAGTACGCCGAGCTGATGGCAGGCTCTTACACCGACAACCAGCCGAATTTCTCGTGTTTGGAACCGTATGAGACAAAGGAATTTTCGCAGTACTGGTATCCGATTTCGAAAATCGGCATTCCAGACTACGCAAACCTCCGCTGCGCGGCGATCAGATTCTCATTGAGCCAACGAAACGCTCGACGAGGTGCACGTCGAGGTGCGCGCAGACGGCAAGGTACTTCTTGCAACAACGGTGGCGCTGAACGCGGCAGAGCCGGTGTCTGTAGCATGGCAGAAGCCGGACGCGCTCGTCACAATCACAATTACGGCAAACGGCAAGACCATCGCCTCTTATACCGAAGAAAAGCCCGATCAGCTCAAAAGCCGCCCGTCAAGGACCCGATGCCGCTGGCAGCTGAGGTGCAGTCGGCAGACGAGCTTTACATGGCAGGACTCCACGTTGAGCAATACCGCGACCCCGCGGTCATGCCGGACGCTTGCGTCCTCGAGGGGCTCAAGCGCGACCCGCAGCACGCCGGGTGCCTGCTCGGTATGGCGGCATACTGCTACCGGATGGCGCTCCTTTCCGAGGCGGAGGAACTATGCCAGACGCGCCATCAAGCGCCTGACAAAGTTCAACGCGAGAATCCCCAGCGGCGATGCCTATTATCAGATGGGTCTCATCCTGGAAGCCGAGGGAAAGACCGACGAGGCATATGACTACTACCGCCAGGCTGCTTGGGTCGGTTCGAGCGTTTCCAAGGCAATGACGCGCACAGCCTGCATCGATCTGGCGCGCAGTGATTATGAAGAGGCAATCGCACATACAAAGCAGGTCCTGACCCACGACGCGAAAAACCCGCTTGCTCCCGTTGTTCTTGCGCTATCCTACCGCGCGCTGGGAGAAACCGAAAAAGCTGACGACGTGATTGAAGCAGGCAGACAGGACGACTGTTTCCATATGCTGCTGCGGTGGCTGTCCGGCATGAGCGAGGCGCATTTCTTCTCCAAAATGGATTCCGAGCCCGCGCAGACGACGCTCGATATGGCATTTGACCTTCTGTCCATGGGGCAGGCGGCGCAGACAGAAAAGCTTCTGACCTCCTTCGGCGCGCACTGCGGACATACGGTCATGACCGCGCTGACACTTGCCTACGCGCTGCATCTGCAGGGAAAGCCGGAGGACGACGCGCTTGCTGCCGCGGAAACGGCGCCAGTCGGTGATACCTTCCCCGTGCGTCTCGGCGAGATTGCCGTTTTGCAGCATGCGCTTGCCTCCGGCGTGAAGCGTGCGGCGTTCCTGCTCGGCTGCGAGTACTATGACAAGCGGCAGTACAAGCTTGCCGGAAAGCTCTTTGAGCAGTCGACCCACGACGAGCCGGACAATTACATGACCTATCGCTCGCTTTGCCATCGCCTGCTTCTCCCACCTGGGGCGCAGGGCGGAGACAATGCCGCTGATGCAAAGGCGCTTTCCATGACGGACTCGGAGGAGGTCCTCTATGAGACCGTGATTCTCATGGACCAGCAGAACGCCGCACCGGAGGATAAAATCGCGCTGCTCGCGCCGAGCTGCTTCCATGCACCGCGACGATCTGTTTGTCGAGCTGGCGAAGGCGTATAATCAGGCGCGGCAGCCGGAAAAGGCGCGCGAAACGCTGCTCGGTCACGTCTTCACTGCCTGCGAGGGCGGCGAACACGCGATTGCCGACCAGTACATGTACTCCTTCTTCCAGCAGGGCATGCAGGCGGAAGCAGCCGGCGATTTCGAGACTGCACTTTCCGTCTTCCGCCAGGCTCTGACGCTCCCGGCGACGCTCGGCGCGGGCATTTGGAACCGATGCAAATATGTGCCGTATCAGTATCAGATTGCGGTCTGCCTCGAAAAACTCGGCAAGAAGGCGGAGGCAGACGAAATTTTCTGCACAATTCTCGATATCGAGATTGAATTCTTCAGCAAGATGCACCTGCGGGAGCTTCCCTGGTATCAGGCGCTCTCGGCAGAGCACCTGGGTCTGCAGCAGAAGGCGTGGAACCTGATGGGCAAGGCAAAGCGCATCTGGACCGCGGAGCTTGACAAGGTCGAGAACGGGTTCTTTGCGACAACGCCGTTCTTCATGTCCTTCGCCCAGCCGGCAAGCGAGCTGCGCAAGGCATATTACGGCTACCTTCTCGGTCTCGTCAGTCTCTACGAGGGCGAAAACGAGCAGGCTGCAGAATGGTTCCGCGGGCTTGCCCTTCGCAAGCTGATGCGCTTTACCGAAGCCGAGCAGGTGCTGCAGGAAATGATCGACACCGGCACGTCGCAGATCGAAAACAGCGACCTTCGCGCCTACTATGGCGTAGGTGCGCCGACGCCGATGCCGTTTGAATACGACATTGTCAAGATCAATACCGTAAACGGTCATGTTCTGCGCGCCTACGGACTTCTGGGACTCGGACACCGCGAGCAGGCGCTGCAGGAGATCGAGGCGGCAAAGAAGCTCAGCCCCAACGATTTCCGTATCTACGCCTTCGAGCAGATCAAAGATACGTTCTGATCAGCGCTTTTAGATAAAGAAAGAAAACCGCCCGCTGCATCACATCATGTGCTGCAGCGGGCGGTTTTTATAGTTATGGCAGCGAATAGGTCACGCCGTCGACCGTAATGGAAGAGAGCTCATTTAAATCAACCAGCCGGGAAAACAGCCAGCTGGACTTTATTTCGCTGTCCTCTTCGCCTCCGCCCGTGCCGGAATGACCGAGAGAACCATACGTGCCGTAAGGTGTCGACTCATTTTCCGGATTGGTCAGAGAAAAGCTTGTCCCATCTTTCAGCGTGAGAGTAATTGTCGTCTCGTTGCTCCCATACCCGCTGCCGTCCAGCCGGAAGGAGATAGGCGTAATGGTTGCCGTATCCCAACGATAGGTTTTTCCATCGTAGGCGGACTCGTTCAGCGGGACGACAAGCTCTGTCTGAAGTTGCTCCGGGCGGGAACTTCAAAGAGATAGGCATTCTCCCCGTGAAAGCTCATGTCGAACAAAATCAGGTCGCCGGGTTCAAATTCTCCGCCTAGATTGCACAGAAGCGCATAAGCCGTGTTTCCGTCTACCTCGATGATGTCCATGCCCATACCGCCGTTTTTCCATTCGCGTTCGCGTCCTTCGCCGGAATTGTTGCTTGCCAAGACAAGCAGCATCCCGCCGCCCTTTTTTCTTCCAAACTGGCGTCCGGCAGTGCGGCAGAGCTCTGCCGCTGCGTCGTCCGTTCTTGCCTCAATGCGCATGATGGCGTACAGTGTATCTTTGGATACCAGCATGGATTCCAGCGTGAAAACAAAATCGTCCGTCTGCGCGGATACGCCGGTTTCTGCAATCTGCGCCTGATCCGGTACCTGCATGGTACCCTCGGCAAGCATCGCCTGCTCGGCTTCGGTATAGGTTGGATAAGTTATGTCAACTTCAGTTGCCGCATCGTAGCTTGCAACGCTTTCTTTGACCAGCGCGGCGGACGATCCGAACAGCTGGTCGAACCAGCCGAGAGAATACGCGGCAACCACGCTGACACAGAGCAGTGCGGCAAGAGCTGCCGCAAGCAGAAACTTCCGAACAATTTCTGCGGTTTGTGTGCTTTACCCGTGGTATTCAGCTTTGCCATCGTCCTTTTCAGAAGCCGCTCTGTTTCGCTGTCCTCCAACGGAGGAAGCGAATACTCTTGTTCCGGCGCATAGCGCATCAGTTCATCCCACGTCGTCTTCACAGATCATACCTCCCTTTTTGAGCTGCTTTCGCAGTGTCTGCCGTCCGCGCATCAGGCGCGAACGGACGGTTGCGGCGTTCAGATGCAGCTGCTCTGCGATCTGCCCGGTTGTCTGCGACAGATCATAAAACCGATAGAAAATCTCACGGTCCTCCTCTGCCAGACAGGAAAGTGCCTGCCGGATTGCTTCGCAGCGCTGGCTTTCATACATTTGCTCCCAAAGCCGGTCGAGCGAGATAAGCGCGTCATCTTCCAGCGGAACAAAGACCTTCCTCCTGCGCATTGCCTCCACTGTTTTATTGCGGGCAACCGCGCCCAGCCAGGGGCTTACCTGCCCGGATGTAATCTCCCTTGCTCCGTGCCACAGACTCAGAAAGACATCAGACGCAATTTCCTCATGATCCTCCGGCGTCAGAACGCCGCGGCTGCGATTTCGTATGATGGTCAGAACGTAAGCTCCATACTGCGCAATTGCCTGCTCCAGTGCGTCTGCACTTTGCTTTTGCAAGGAGCGCAGCAAATCGCCGTCCATGTCGCATCCCTCCTTTTGCATTTTATCAGCATGCTGTTGTCTTTCATGTCGTGCGTTTGAGCGTTTCTGTTGCATAGAAAAAGAAAAACTCCTCAAATTCCGAAGAACTTGAGGAGTTGGTGCGCGAGGCGGGACTTGAACCCGCACGTCCGGAGTGGACACTAGAACCTGAATCTAGCGAGTCTGCCAATTCCACCACTCGCGCATGATTTGCTGCGGTCTCGCGACTGCTTCCGTATAGTACCACAAGAGGCGCAAATTGTCAAGCGCTTTTTTTCTGCCTTTTTTTCGGTTTTGGCTTTTACCATTAGCAGTTTTAATGGTAAACATATCAAACAGGTAATTTACTTATGTCATTTGCGTGCTATAATAGCTGAAGATAAAATAAAACGAAACGCATGAAGGAGATTGACGAACATGAGTAACTGCGCAATTGTGGGCATCAACTGGGGCGACGAGGGCAAGGGCCGTATGGTCGACCTCATCGCAAGAGAATACGACATCGTCTGCCGCTATCAGGGCGGCAACAACGCCGGCCATACCATCGTGAACGAATACGGTAAATTTGCCCTGCACCTGATTCCCTCTGGCATCTGCCTGCCTGGCGTTGTGAACGTGCTTGGCAACGGCGTTGTCATCGACATTGAGGACCTTTGGAAGGAAATGTCCGCGCTCAAGGACGCAGGTGTGCCCATCACGCCGGAAAACTTCAAGATTTCCGACCGCGCGACCATCGTCTTCCCCTATCACCGCGCGCTCGACGGTCTGGAAGAGGCTCGCCTCAAGGACAAGAAGTACGGCTCGACCCTGCGCGGCATCGCGCCGGTCTACTCCGACAAATATCAGAAGAAGACCATCATGGTCGGCGAGTTACTGTACCCCGAGTATCTTGAAAGCGCCTTGCCTCCATTCTCGAGTGGAAAAACCTTACGATCCAGAACGTCTACGGAGCCGAGCCCTACAAGCTCGAAGATATGCTCGCGTGGTGCAAGGAGTTCGGCGAGAAGCTCGCACCCTATATCTGCAACACGACGAAATATATGTATGACGCGCAGGCCGCGGGCAAGAACATCATGTTTGAGGCGCAGCTGGGCGCGCTCCGCGACATTGACTTCGGCATCTTCCCCTACACGTCCTCTTCCTCCTCCAACGCGGGCTACGCGTGCGTCGGCGCGGGCATTCCGGGAAGCCATGTTGACCGCACGGTCGGTATTGTGAAGGCATACTCCACCTGCGTCGGCGAAGGCCCGTTCACGGCCGAATGGTTCGGTGAGGAAGCCGAGAAGCTGCGCAAAGCAGGTGCGGAATACGGCGCGTCCACCGGTCGTCCCCGCCGCGTTGGCCCCATCGACATCGTTGCGACCCGCTACGGCTGCCAGATCCAGGGCGCGACCGAGGTTGCCCTGACAAAGCTCGACGTCCTGTCCTACATGAAGGAAATCCCCATCTGCGAGCAGTACGAGGTTGACGGCGAAAAGACCGACGACTTCCCGTTCACCGCCGTCATCGGCAAGGCAAAGCCCGTTATGACCTCTATGCCCGGCTGGAATTGTGACATTTCCGGTGTCCGCAAGTATGAAGATCTGCCCGTCGAGGCACGTAACTACGTCGAGTATATCGAAAAGCAGATCGGCTGCCATATCAGCTACGTCTCCGTCGGCGCAAAGCGCGACGAAATCATCTACTGCTAAGGAGAAACCAGCATGAAACCCACCTATGAAAGTCCGCTGGCCTCTCGCTATGCCTCGCGCTACATGCTGCACCTGTTCTCGCCGGACAGCCGGTTTGAGACGTGGAGAAAGCTCTGGGTGGCTCTGGCGCGCGCGGAGCACGAGCTGGGGCTGCCGGTCACGCAGGCGCAGGTCGACGAGCTGGCAGCGCACATCAGCCCGATTGACTACGATATCGTATCGAAAAAGGAAAAGGAAGTCCGCCACGACGTGATGGCGCACATTTACGCGTACGGCCTCGACGCACCCGGCGCAAAGGGCATCATCCACCTCGGCGCGACAAGCTGCTACGTGACCGACAACGCAGACCTAATTCTCTACCGCGACGGCCTTCGCTATTTAGAGGGGCAGTTGGAAGCCGCGATGCAGAACCTCTGCGACTTCGCAGACCAGTATGCCGCTCTCCCCTGCCTCGGCTACACACACTATCAGCCCGCGCAGCTGGTCACCGTCGGCAAGCGCGCGACGCTCTGGCTGCAGGACCTGATGCTCGATTTGGAAGAGCTGCGCGACGTCCTTTCTGCCATCCGTTTTCTCGGCTGCCGCGGCACGACAGGCACCGAAGCAAGCTTCCTGTCGCTGTTTGAAGGCGACAACGCAAAAATTGACGAGATGAACCAAAAAATTGCCGCAAGCTTCGGCTTCGACCGGCTCTATGACGTGTGCGGGCAGACATACCCCCGGAAGTTAGATAGCCGGATTCTGAACGTTCTGTCATCCATCGCGCAGAGCTGCTGCCGGTTCGCAAACGATATCCGCCTTTTGCAGCACGACCGGCAGGTCGAAGAGCCGTTTGAAGAAAGCCAGGTCGGTTCTTCCGCCATGCCCTACAAGCGCAACCCCATGCGCTGTGAGCGCATCTGCTCGTTGTCCCGCTATATCATGGCGGACGCAATGAACGCGCCGATGACGGCCTCCACGCAGTGGCTCGAGCGAACACTGGACGACTCCGCCAACCGCCGCATCTCGCTTCCCGAGGCATTTTGGCCTGTGACGGCATTCTGCGGCTGATGCAGAACGTAACGAAGGGGCTGCATGTGAACGAAAAGATCGTCGCCCGGTTTGTTTCGGAGTACCTGCCGTTCATCGCAACGGAGAACCTTCTGATGGCTGCCGTCAAGCACGGCGGCGACCGCCAGCAGGTCCACGAGATCATCCGCAAGGCCTCGATGGAGGCAACCGCGCAGATGAAAACGGCGAGCGCTGGGACCTCATTGCAGCCCTTGCTGCCGAGCCCGCGTTCGGCATGACGGAAGCGGAAATTAAGTCTCACATGGACCCGGCAAATTATATCGGGCGCTGCCCCGAGCAGGTGCATGCGTTTACAAAAAAGTGCCGCGCCCTGTGCAGCAGCGCCACCGTCTGCGCCGAGGAAATCTCGCTTTAAATCAGTTCTTGACAGTATCCCGGTTTTCCTGTAACATATAGTTTGCTGTTTACGGAGAATGAAATTGCGGCTCCCCGTCCTGTTGGACGGGAGCTTTTTCTGCGCGTTTGAGGCGCGTGGTTTTACGGATGGAAAGGAAGAAAAGACGGTCCATGGAACAGGTACGGACGGAAAACAAAATGGGTACGATGCCCATCGGAAAGCTGCTGGCCAACATGGCGGTTCCCATGATGGTCTCGATGCTGGTGCAGGCATTTTATAACGTTGTCGACAGCGTCTATGTCTCGCAGCTGAACGAAAACGCGCTGAGCGCCATCTCGCTGGCCTTCCCGCTGCAAAATCTCATGATTGCCTTCGGCAGCGGCACGGCGGTGGGTACGAACGCGCTGTTATCGCGCGCGCTGGGCGCAAAGCGGCACGATCTGGTCGACCGCGCAGCCAACACGTCCATTTTCCTGATGTTCTGCAATTTCGCAATCTTCTGCGTGTTGGGCCTGACGCTCTCGAAGCCATTCTTCCTGGCGCAGACGGATGTTTTGCAGATCGTGGACTACGGCGCAAGCTACACCTCGATCTGCCTTGGCGCGTCGATCGGCATTTTCGCGCAGTTCTGCTTTGAGCGGCTGCTGCAATCGACCGGGCGGACGAAGCTTGCGATGTACACGCAGATCGCCGGCGCGGTCATCAACATCATTTTGGACCCGATCCTCATCTTCGGCTGGCTCGGCTTTCCGCGCATGGAGGTCGCCGGTGCGGCGCTTGCCACAGTCATCGGACAAATTGTCGCGGCGTGCATGGGCAATTTGGATGAACCTCTGAACCCCGATGTCCGCATCCGCCTGAGCCACATCCGCTTTCACTGGGATACCGTCAAGGAAATTTACCGGGTCGGCATTCCCTCGATCGTTATGATGTCCATCAGCTCGGTCATGAACTTCGGACTCAACCAAATCCTCATTGCCTTCTCCACGACGGCGACCGCCGTCTTCGGCGTCTATTTCAAGCTCCAGAGCTTTATCTTCATGCCGGTGTTCGGTCTGAATAACGGTATGGTGCCCATTATTTCCTATAACTACGGCGCGAGAAAGCCGGAGCGCGTCAAGAAAACCATCCGCCTGTCCATTGCCGCGGCCATCTGCCTGATGCTCATTGGCCTGGCGCTCTTTGAGTTCATTCCCGGTACGCTTCTGTCGCTTTTTAACGCCACCGACCATATGCGCCAGATTGGCATTCCCGCCTTCCGGATTATCGCCATTCACTTCCTGTTCGCAGGCTTCTGCATTGTCTCCGGCTCGGTGTTCCAGGCCATCGGCAATCCGCTGCACGCGCTCATCAACTCCGTGTGCCGTCAGCTCGTGGTGCTGCTGCCGGCGGCTTGGCTGCTGGCGCAGACGGGAAAGCTGGAAATGGTGTGGTTCTGTTTCCCGATTGCGGAGATCTTCTCGTTTACACTCAGCGCCATCTTCCTGCGCAAAACGCTCCAAACCGCGCATGCACGCATGCTGGCGGACGACGCAGATTGAATACCAATACCGGCTGCCGCTCATTTGTCTGGAGCGGCAGCCGTTTTTCTGAAAATTTTTTGAAAAAACTGCAACGCATCGCGCCTTTGTCTCGTCTTATCAGACAGAACAACCTTTCAGGAGGAAGAACTATGCGTTATCTGTTTCCGATTCTGCTGCTTGCCGCGAGCATACTGCTTTGCATCTGCGCCGCACCGAGCGTCGTCTCGACCCTCTACCCTGCCGCAAGCGTCAGCGGCGCAATCACTCTGCCGGGCACTATGCTTCCGTAACTCAAACGTCCCATTTTCTGGTCTTGTATTTTCCTTTGAGACATGATAAACTAACCACTAGCGCGTCTTCCGGCGCGCAGCATATTTGTTTTCAAAGGAGCAGGTTATGAAAAAGAAGCTGACGGTTCAGGAATACGTCGTTGTCGCGAGCATGCTTTTTCGGGCTGTTTTTCGGCGCGGGAAATCTGATCTTTCCGGTCCACATGGGGACAGATGGCAGGAAGCCAGCTGGTTCCTGCGACGCTTGGCTTTCTGATTACCGGCGTCGGTCTGCCGCTTCTGAGCGTTGCCGCGCTCGGCATCAGCAAAAGCGAGGGGCTGTTTGATCTGAGCCGCAAAGTGAGCCGTCCCTACGCCTACTTTTTACCTGTCTTCTCTATCTGACCATCGGTCCGTTTTTCGCCATTCCCCGCTGCGCGACGACCGCCTTTACCGTCGGTATCGAGCAGGCAGTGCCGCAGGCGGCAGAGCAGCTGCGGCTGTGGCTGCTGGTTTTTTCAGCCGTGTTCTTTGCTGCAGCGCTTCTGTTTTCGCTCTTCCCCGGCAAAATTCTGACGTGGGTCGGTAAGATTCTCAATCCGTTTTTCCTGCTGTTTCTCGGCATTCTGATTGTCGTCGCGCTGGTGAAGCCCTCGGCGGCGATCTCGGCAGTTGCGCCCGAGGGTGCCTATGCCTCTCAGGCGTTCTCCACGGGCTTTCTGGAGGGCTACAACACAATGGACGTACTGGCAGGTCTTGCCTTCGGTATCATCGTGGTACAGGTCATCCGGGAGCTGGGCGTGACGGACGCGGACGCGGTCGCATCGAGTACGGTCAAAGGCGGGCGTGTTCAGCAGTCTTCTGATGGCGCTCATTTATCTTGCTGTAACCGTCGTCGGCGCGCAGTCGAGAGGGCTTTTGCGACGAGTGAAAACGGCGGCATCGCGCTGGCGCAGATTGCCCGGCATTATCTCGGCAGTGCGGGTCTTGTGATTCTGGCGGCAACGGTGACGCTCGCCTGTCTCAAAACGTCGGTAGGTCTGATCACGAGCTGTGCGGAGACCTTCTGCGGTATGTTCCCGAAGGGTCCCGGATACCGCGCCTGGGCGGTTTTGTTCACGCTGATTTCCTTTGCGCTTTCCAACTTCGGACTCAGCACGATCATCTCCTACTCCGTGCCGGTTCTGATGTTCCTGTACCCGCTTGCCATCGCGCTGGTGCTGCTGGCGCTGTTCGGAAGATTCTATCGGCACGACCGCGCGGTTTATATCAGCGTCATCGTCTGCACGCTGCTGGCGGCGCTTTATGATCTCATCTGCGCGCTGCCGGAAGGTCTGTATGACGCGCTGCACGCAGATGCGGTCAAGGCATTCGGTCTTCGCGTGCTGCCTTTTGCCGGCGCGGGGCTCGGCTGGATTTGCCCGCTGGCGCTCGGGTTTGTCATCGGACTTGCCGTACACCTCATGCAAAAATTCAGGACAAAATAAAGAAACAACGGCCGTAAGCAGTTTGCTTACGACCGTTGTTCGTTTCTTCTCAAAGCTCGTTCGGAAATAGCTTTTCGATTGCCGCTTCCGCCGCTGCCTGCTCGGCGCGCTTTTTGCTGCTGTCGCTGCCCTGACCAACGGAGCTGCCGTTGAGCAAAGCCTCAACGGTGAAGTGCTTGTCATGGTCCGGACCGGACTCTCCAATCAGCTCATAGTGAAGCAGCTGATCTTTTTTTGCGCTGGACCAGTTCCTGCAGCGCCGTCTTATAATCGAAGTTCCGCGGGCGCCCCACCGGAATATCGCTCAGAATCAGCCGGTCGATGATCCCTTTCGCCGCCTCAAAGCCGCCGTCCATGTAGCTGGCCGCAATGACGGACTCCATCGCATCGGAGACGATTGAGTCGCGCTTTCTGCCGCCGCCGTGGTCTTCTCCGTGGCCGAGCAGGAGGAAATCGCCCAGATGAATTGTCCCTGCTGCCTTTGCCAGATTCGTCTCACAGACCAGATCTGCGCGGATTCTGGTCAGCTCTCCTTCCGGTTTTTCGGGGAAGCACCGGTAGAGATAGTCCGCCACGACAAAGCCCAGAATCGAGTCGCCCAGAAACTCCAGCCGCTCATTGTCCGGCAATCCGCGCTCGCGGTTTTCGTTGGCATACGAGCTGTGCGTCAGCGCGTTTTCCAGCAGCTTCCGGTTCTCGAAAATATATCCCAATCCTTCTTCAAGACTTCTGTACATGCTCCAACTCCTTCGGAACCATCATCTGTTCCACATTTGCGCGAATATCGTCGGTAAAGCCGCTCGAAACGGCCTGCGCCGCCTGCCGGATAGCACTGTGAATCGCAACCGCGTCCGACGAGCCGTGCGCCTTCACGACCGGCTTTGTCAGCCCGATGAGCACCGTGCCGCCCGTCTGCCGGTAGTCGAGCTTGCTTTTGAATTCCTGGATGCCCGACATGCACATCGCGGCGGCAAGCTTCGTAAAGATGTTCTTTTTGAACATGTCCTTCATCATGCCGGACATGAAAAGCGCCGTTCCCTCAATGCCCTTGAGCAGGACATTGCCGGAAAAACCGTCGGACACCACAACGTCTGCCTCGCCCATCGGTACGCCGCGCGCCTCGATATTGCCAATAAAGTTTACATAACCAGCGTCACCCGCTCTTTTGCAGCAGCGCATAGGCATCTTTTGCAGCTGCGTTCCCTTCGAGTCCTCCGCACCGATGTTAAGAAGCGCCACGCGGGGGTTTGATACGCCCAGCATCTTCTTTGCGTAATACGATCCCATGAACGCGAATTGCAGCAGAAATTCCGGCGTACATTCCGCCGTCGCGCCGCAGTCGATGAGCACCGTGCCGCCCGTTTTCGTCGGGATCACTGGCCCCATCGCCGCTCTTCGCACGCCCTTGATGCGCTTGACAATCAGCGTCGCCGCCGTTAACAGCGCGCCCGTCGACCCGGCGGAGACGAATGCATCTCCCCCGCCGTCTTTGAGCATTTGAAGACCGACGAGCATCGAGGAATTTTTCCGCGTCTTGATCACTGCCGCCGGGTCATCGTGCATGTCCACCACGTCGTCGGCGTTCGCAATCTCAACGCCTGCCGGAAGCGTCTCAATGCCGTGGTTTTTGAGGCACTGCAAAATAGCCTCGCCACGCCCAACCAGCACAACGTCCAGCTTTTCTTCCTTTGCCGCCTCAATCGCACCCAGCGCGATCGCATCGGGGGCGTTGTCGCCGCCCATGACGTCTACAATAATCCGCATCCGGTCTCCTCCTTCGGTTAAATGGTATGCTCGCGCAGCATCTGATCGATGATCGCAAGCGAACGCTCGGCAATCGCTAAGTTCTTATTGGCCTTCCCCTTGACCTTGTAGCCAAGCGGGTCCATAATGCCAAAATTGATGTTCATCGGCTGGAAACTGCCGATGCTCGTGTCACTGATGTACTGCGCCAACGCGCCGATGGCCGTCTGCTTCGGAAAATCGGGAATCGGTGCTCCACCCAGTTTTGCAGCCATGCTGACAGCTGCCAGATAGCCGGACGCCGTGGATTCCACATAGCCCTCGACGCCCGTCATCTGCCCGGCAAAGGCGACAAGCGGATTGCGCCGGTCGGCATAGTACCGGTCGAGAAGGCGCGGGCTGTCCAAAAACGTATTGCGGTGCATCACGCCGTACCGCACAAACTCCGCGTCATGCAATGCCGGAATCATCGAAAACACACGCTTCTGCTCGGGAATTTCAGATGTGTCTGAAAGCCGACAAGGTTATAGACGGACCCCAGCGCGTTGTCCTTTCTCAGCTGCACAACCGCATACGGTTCTTTTCCCGTCTTCGGGTCCTTGAGGCCGACGGGCTTCATCGGACCGTAGCGGAGCGTATCTTCGCCCCGGCGCGCCATGACCTCGACCGGCATGCAGCCCTCGAAGACGTGCTTGTCCTCGAAGCCGTGAACCGGCGCTTCCTCCGCGGTTTTCAGCGCTTCCACAAAGGCGATGTACTCGTCCTTCTCCATCGAGCAGTTAACATAATCCGCGTCTCCGCGATCATACCGCGAAGCGAACCACGCCTTTTCCATGTCGATGGAATCGAAGGTAATGAGCGGCGCGGCAGCGTCGAAAAAGCTCATGTACTTCTGACCGCCGAAGTATGCCTGGATTGCTGCGCTCATGGCGTCGCTGGTCAGCGGTCCCGTAGCAATAATCACCGGTCCCTCCGGCACCTGCGTAATTTCCTCTTCCACGACCGTAATGTTCGGGTGATTGCGGATTTTCTGCGTCACAAGCCCGGAAAAACCATACCGGTCGACGGCAAGCGCGCCGCCTGCTTCTACCCGGTTCGCCTCCGCGCAGGAAAGAATCAGACTTCCGAGCCTGCGCAGCTCCTCTTTCAAAAGCCCGACCGCGTTTTCCAGCCTGTCGCCGCGCAGGGAGTTTGAGCAGACCAGCTCCGCAAAATCCGGGCTGTGGTGCGCAGGCGACATTTTGGACGGCTTCATCTCACAAAGCCGGACCGCAAACCCGCGCTCTGCCAGCTGCCACGCAGCCTCAGAGCCTGCAAGACCCCGCACCGATTACTGTTACCATCATGTTGCGTCTTCCTTCTTCTTCCGGCGCGATGCGCTCTTTTTGGGTGCTTCGCCTGCATCTTCTGCCGCTGTTTTTTTCGCCTTTTTGCTGCGGTCTTTTTTGGCTGCTGCCGTTTTTGCGCTTGCCGTTTTCTTCGCAGCAGGCTTTTTTGCAGCGGTCTTCTTCGCCGCCGGCTTTTTGCCGTCTTGGGAACTTCCGCTGTCTGCTGCCGCAGGCTCGGGCGGAAGATTTGCCTCGTCCGCCGCCTGCTCTGCGTTTTCCGCAGCCGCAGGCTTTTTGCGATAGCCGCGCTTTTCCTCGGGGAGGAAGTTCTTACACTCGGGATTGATGCAGAAGGGTTTCATTGCACCTCTGCCGGAGCGCTTGAACATGGTCTGTCCGCATTCCGGGCAGTCGTTCTCGGTTGGCGTCCCACGTCATAAAGCCGCACTCCGCGCCGCGCTCGCAGGCATAATACGCGTAGCCGCGCTTGCTTTTGCGCTTCAAGATCGTGCTGCCGCAGCGCGGACATCTGCCCGGCATGCGCTCGACGATCGGTTTTGTAAACTTGCATTCGGGATAGCCCGGGCAGGCGAGGAATTTTCCGAATCTGCCGGACTTGACGACCAGATTGCGCCCGCAAAGGTCGCACGTTTCCTCCGTCACCTCGTCGGGCACCTTGAGCCGCACATCCTTGAGCGCCTCTTCGGCGTCTTCCATCTCCTGATGGAAGCCCTTGTAGAACTCTTCGAGGACCCGTTTCCAGTAAATTTTACCCTCTTCGACCTCGTCGAGCTCGGCTTCCATGCCGGCAGTAAACTCAACGTTGATGATATTCTGGAAATGCTCCATCATCAGCCCGTTCACGACCTCGCCGAGCGGCGTGGGAGACAGGCGTTTTTCGATCTTCTGGACATATTCACGGTCCTGAATGGTCGAAACGATCGTCGCGTACGTCGACGGGCGGCCAACGCCCTTTTCCTCCATTGCGCGCACGAGCGTCGCCTCGGTGTACCGCGCGGGCGGCTGGGTGAAATGCTGCTGCGGGTCGGTGGATAAAAGCGTCAGCTCTTCGCCCTCGGCAAGATCGGGAAGCGGAGAGCCGACGGCCTCCTGCTCGTCGTCCTTTCCCTCTTCGTAAATCGCGGTAAAGCCCGCGAAGGCGACTGACTGATGTGTCGCCCGGAAAATCTGATTTTCGCAGGCCGCTTCAATCGCCGTCACATCATAAACGGCATTTTCCATCTGCGAGGCGATAAACCGGTTCCAGATGAGCTTATAAAGTCTATACTGGTCCTTCGTCAGATCGTGCTCGACAAGCTCCGGATAGAGCGCGACGTTGCTCGGGCGAATTGCCTCGTGTCCGTCCTGCGCGTTTGCCTTGGGCTTGTAGCGCCGGGGCTGACCCGGATAGTATTTTTCGCCGTAGCGGCTGCGGATGACCTCTCCGGCGGCAGCAAGCGCTTCTTCCGAGATGCGAAGCGAGTCCGTTCTCATGTAGGTGATGAGACCCACGGAGCCCTCTTCCCGAAGCTCCACGCCTTCATAGAGCTGCTGGGCAAGCATCATCGTGCGCTTCGGGGTCAGGTTCAGCTTACGGGATGCCTCCTGCTGAAGGCTGGAGGTAATAAAGGGCGGCGCGGGATTTTTCCGGCGCTGGGTCTTTTGACGCTGCCGACGGTAAAGGGTTTTCCGCGATCTGCGAGAGAACCTGATCCACATCCTCACGACTGCCGAGATCATTTTTCTTCGGGTTGCCGTAATAGCGCGCGCGGTAAAGCCGCCGGGCTTTCCCACACGGTCGAGCTGCGCGTCGATGGTCCAGTATTCCTGCGGCTGGAAGGCACGGATCTCGTTTTCGCGGTCGACAACCATGCTTGTCGCGACCGACTGCACACGACCGGCGGAAAGACCGCGCCGGATCTTTTTCCAGAGCAGCGGGCTTAACTGATAGCCGACGATGCGATCGAGCACGCGCCGCGCCTGCTGCGCGTCAACCAGATTCTGATCGATGGCTCGGGGTGCGGCGATGGCGTTTCGCACGACGTCCTTCGTGATTTCGTTGAACGTGACGCGGTAGGTCTTATCGTCCGGAATATCCAGCAGATATCTTCAAGTGCCACGAAATGGCCTCTCCCTCACGGTCGGGTCGGTTGCAAGAAAGACGTTCGCACTCTTGGCTGCGGCGGACTGCAAATCCTTGATGATATCTTCTTTTCCCTTGATGGGATAGTATTCCGGCTCAAAGTCGTGTTCAATGTCCACGCTCATGGTGCTCTTGCGCAGATCGCGCAGATGCCCCATGCTGGCCTTGACCTGATAGTCCGGTCCCAGATATTTTCCGATCGTCTTCGCCTTGGACGGCGACTCGACGATGACGAGGTTGGTTTTTGCGTTCGGCATGCGTGCCTCCAATAGTTATTCTTTCTCCGCCAGACAGAAGCGCTTGCCCGGAAGCGCGCGGACATAGCCCTTGATCTGCAGCAGCGTCAGCGCTGCGGTGATGCGCGCGGCAGGAATGCCGCTGGCGGCGATGAGCTGATCGATATGCTTTTCTCCATCTGTCAGCTGCGTGACAGCAGCTTTCTCGTCGGGAGAGAGTGCGCCCAAAATTTCCTGTACGTCAATATAAGCCCTGTTTTCCCGCTTGTCAATGACTTTTGTGTCGGAAACGTTGGCAGGCGGCGCTTTTTTCTCCGGTTTTTTCATGCGCGGCGGGAGCTTTTCGCCCGTCTGCACCGCCTTTTTCTGCTGTGCGGGCGTCAGCTGCATGGGAATGGCTTTCGGCTGATGGGACACGAGCTCCGGGTACAAATGGACATACTCCTTCATAATGTCCCAGCCGTCTTCGACGACGATCGCACCCTCGCGCAGAAGCTGAATATTGCCCTCGCACGTCGCCGTGCCGACATTACCGGGAACGGTAAATACATCTCTCCCCTGCTCTAACGCCCGATTTGCCGTAATGAGCGCGCCCGAGCGCTTCGGCGCTTCTACAACGACCACGCCGAGGAAAGCGCGCTGATAATCCGGTTTCTGACCGGGAAATGAGAGCCGAGCGCGGGTGTTTGCGGCGGGTATTCGCTGATGAGGCAGCCGTGGAACGCGATATCCTCGAAAAGCGTCCGGTTGCTCGCCGGATAGACAACGTCAACCCCGCAGCCGAGCACTGCAATCACCGGCCGGTCCGCGCTCAAAGCTCCGGTCAGGCACATCGTGTCAATGCCCTCCGCACCGCCGGAGACGACAATACCGCCGCTCTTTGCCACCTGATAGCCCAGCCGCTTTGCCTGCATGAGACCGTAGGCAGATGCTTTTCTCGTGCCGACCATGGCAATGACGGGCGAGGTGTCGATTGCCGGGAAGACACCCTTGTAGTAAAGCACGATGGGCGGATCGTCAATCGAGCGCAGACGGGCCGGATACTGCGCGTCCTGAATGGTCATAACGTGGATGTTTTTCTGATAGCACTGCTGCAAAATGATCTCTGCACCGGTGAGCGACTTATCGAGAAGACGCGGTGGAACCGGCGCATCCGAGCCGCGTTTGAGCGCCTCCTCGTCCGCCTGATAGATTGCCACGGCAGAGCCGAAGCGCGAAAGCAGCGCGATCGCCTGCGCGCCGGAAACGTTCTGTCTTGTGCTGAGCCAGATCCAGTACTTGAGCATCCGTTTATTAAATTCCCCTCCGTATTCTCCGTTTTTCATCTGCCACATGACAATTGCCGCAGCAATCGCCGCATTTAAAGACTCGCAGTGTGCCTGCATGGGAATGATGACGCTTTGTGCCGCAGCTTCCAGAAGCGACTGCCGCACGCCCTGCCCCTCGCTGCCGATGACGGCGACGGCATTGCGGAAATCGGCGCCGCGGATATCGACTGCGCGGTCATTGAGCGCCGTAACGGTTAACATAAGATTCTTTTCTGCGCACTGCGCCAGCACCTCCGCCTCGGTGATCGCGGGAATGTCCATGCGGAACACCGCGCCCATCGACGCGCGCACGGTCTTGAAACTGTAGGGATCGGCGCAGCCGTCGAGCAATGCGATCGGAACGCCGAGCGCATCTGCGGTCCGCAGCATGGTTCCGAGGTTCCCGGGGTCCTGAATGCCGTCGAGCAGCAGCGTTCCGGCGGTCAGATCTGCCTGCTGCCGTTCGGGCAGTCTGCACAGGAAAATCGCGCCCTGCGGCGTGTCGACGGTTGAGATGCTTTTGAACACATCCTCCGGCACCGTGACGACGCGCACCTGTTCCGAAAGTTTACATAGTCTTAAACCCTCGCGGCAGATAACCGTGTGAAGTCCCGGATACCATTTTGCCGCTTCCTCCAGAAGCTTCGTCCCTCTGCGATAAAATTCGCGCACGCTGTGCGGTAGGTTTCTCGAGCCCTGGAGCTTTCGGATATGAACCAGCAGCGGGTTCTGCCGACTGGTCAGATGCTCCTGCCTCATGCGCGCAGCTTTGCCAGCTTGTCGTTTGTGCCGAGAACGACAAGCACCGTGTGTTCTTTCAACGCAAGATCCGCACCCGGGGCGACATCAATTTTTCCGTCGTGGCGGATGGCAATGATGTTGACACCGTACTTTGCGCGGATGTTGAGCTCGCGCAGCGTCTTTCCGAACCAGCTCTCCGGCGTCGGGATCTCGGCGATACCGCAGTCTTTGGAAAGCTCAATGAAATCCAGAATACTTGAGGATGTAATGGCCTGCGCCAGCTTGATGCCGGTTTCGCGCTCCGGAATCACGACGCGGTCGGCTCCCACCTTTTCGAGCGCCTTTTGCGCAGCTCGTCGGTCGCCTTGCAGATAACCTGCGGCACGCCGAGGTCCTTGAGATTGAGCGTGGCAATGATGCACGTTGCAAGATCCGAACCGATGGCGACAACCGCGCAGTCGCAGCTTCTTGCACCGAGTGAGCGCAGAACCTCTTCGTCCCGCGCGTCCGCGACCACGGCGCAGGTGACCTTGGACTCCATGCGCTGGACCTTGTCAGGATTTGTGTCGATGGCAAGCACCTCGTTTCCCCAGCTCATACAGCCGCTCGGCGACGCTGGTGCCAAAGCGTCCCATGCCGATGACAACATACGATTTTTTCATAGTTAACCTCTCCTATCCGGCGCTTAACCGATCATAACCTTGGTTTCCGCATACTGCACGCGCTCGCGGGCACGATCGCCCATCATAAAGCCGACGCCGATGGTCATAATGCCGACTCTGCCGAAGAACATAAAGACGATCAGAATGAGCTTGGACGCCGCGCAGAGCGTGCCCGTGATACCGGTAGTCAGTCCTACCGTGCACAGCGCGGAAGTGGTTTCATAAATGGCGTTCAGGAAACTGCACCGGTCGCACACGGTAAGCACCGCAGCGCCGAACAGTGACAGCCCCAGGACCAGCAGCGCAACCGAAACGGCGTTCGAGATATCCTGCTGGGAAATCGAGCGGCGGAACACCGTTACCTGCCGCCTGCCGCGCATTGTACTCACGGCGGACAGAACGACAAGCCCCATCGTCACGGTCTTGACGCCGCCTGCCGTGGACCCGGACGAGCCGCCCACAAACATGAGGATATTCGACAACAGCTTGGACGCCTCTGTCAGCGCATCCTGATTGAAGCTGGCAAAGCCCGCCGTGCGGAGCGTGACCGACTGGAACAGCGCCGCGAGGAGTTTTCCGCCGGTGCTGAACGAGCCAATGGTGCCGGGGTTGTTCCACTCAAGCAGCGCAAACAGCGCGCCTCCAGCTGAATAAACGGGATAATCCGCGTCACGCCGAAGATCTGGCCGACCTCCTCGAGGGTATGCGTCCGGCCGTCATACATGCCGAAGCGCATCTTGAGAACGTCTGCCTCGCGCTCGGTGAGCGTGCCGAGAATCTCCGCCAGCGCCTCCGAAAGAAGCGCGTTGGACGTTGCGTCGGCAGGTCCCGGGGTGTTGTCGTCTTCCACGAACGAACCGATGGTCGTGTCTTCTTCGTCGCCCACCGGCATATCGAGAGACAGCGTATCGGCCGCGGTGCGGTTCGCTTCGATGATCTTCTCGATTGGAAGATTCAGCTCCGCCGCGATCTCCTCAAGCGTCGGCTCTCTGCCCAGCTCCTGCACGAGCTTGCGGTTGCAGCGCGTGGCCTTGTTGATCACCTCTACCATGTGCACGGGCACGCGGATGGTTCGCGCCTGATCGGCAATGGCTCTTGTAATCGCCTGCCGGATCCACCACGTGGCATATGTAGAGAATTTGTTTCCCTTTGTATAGTCGAACTTGTCGACTGCACGGATCAAGCCCGTATTGCCCTCCTGAATGAGGTCAAGAATATGCAGGCCGCGGCCGGAGTATTTCTTCGCAATCGACACGACCAAACGAAGGTTTGCCTCCGTCAGTTTGTCCTTCGCCGCCTTATCGCCCTCGCACACGCGCTTTGCAAGCTCCATCTCCTCGTCCGCCGTCAGCAGCCGGACCTGGCCGATCTCCTTGAGGTACATCCGCACGGGATCGTCGAGATTGTACTCTGCCGCCAGCTCCACGGGGTCGATCAGCTCTTCCTCTTCGTCTCCCATGGGGATATCGCCCTCGCCCATGCCCATGCCCATGCCGTCGTCGGCGTCGTCGAGACCGATTTCCAGCTCCGGGCTGACAATCTGGATGCCCATTGCGTCGAACGTGTCGTAAATATGTTCAATCTTTTCTACCGGCAGATCCAGCTTCTCAAGCTCCGCCGTCAGCTCCGTCGCCTGAATGCTGCCCTCTTTTTTTGCCTTTGCAATCAGTGCGCTGACGGCTGCCATGGCGTCTTCTGCCGGAACCTTCGTATTCTTTGCATTTGCCATCTATGCTCATCCTCATTCAATGCGGTATCCCGCGCGAAACAAAGACCGCGCAACCAATTCATTATATACCCAACCCGCTTTTTTGACAAGCGGTTTTCGAAAATTTCTGCTCTCTTTTTCTGCTTTTTTCAGGCGCACAAAATCAGGATGCCCCGATTTTTCGCGGGGCATTCCGATTTCTGGTGTGTTTTGTTACAGCGGTCAGATTTCCATAATCACGGGAAGGATCATCGGATTGCGCTTGGTGGTCTTGAAGAGATAGCCGGAGAGGTCACTCTTGATATTCGCCTTCAGAGCGCTCCAGTCGCGTGTGCCGCCGGCAAGGCAGCGGTCGATCGCGTGTGCTGCAATGACGCGGAGCTCTTCCATCAGATTTTCCGATTCCTTGACGTAGACAAAGCCTCTGGTAATAATATCCGGCCCCGTGATGACGCTTCCGTCCTCGGCCGAAATGTTCACGACCACGACGAGCATACCGTCCTGCGCCAAATGCTTGCGGTCGCGCAGGACCACGCTGCCGACATCGCCCACGCCCGTGCCGTCAACGAGAATCTTGACCTGCGGGAACCGTGCCGCCCCATTTGCAGGTGGCCTTCGTCAGCTCGAGCACCTTGCCGATGTCCGAGATGAAGATATTCTTTGCGTCCATGCCGAGCGACTGCGCAAGCCGCGCATGCGCCTGCAGATGCCGCTGCTCGCCGTGGAGCGGAATGAAAAAGCGCGGATGCAGCAGCGCGTGCATGATCTTGAGCTCCTCCTGGCAGGCGTGACCGGAGACGTGCAGGCCCTCGAGCTTATCGTAGACGACCTCGGCTCCCTTGCGGTAGAGCTCGTTGATGATCTTGCTGATGGACTTTTCATTGCCTGGAATGGCGGAGGCGGAGATAATGACGCGGTCGCCCGCCTGAATTTCGACCTGCCGGTGGCCGGAGAACGCCATGCGGTAGAGCGCAGACATGTTTTCGCCCTGCGAGCCGGTCGAGACAATGACAATCTTGTCCTTTGGCAGTGACTTGATGGCGTTGATGTCGACGAGCGTGTTGTTCGGAATTTTCAGATAGCCGAGGTCTGTCGAGACCTTCAGGATGTTTTCCATGCTGCGGCCCGTGACGGCGACCTTTCTTCCGTGCTTGTGCGCGACGTTCAGAAGGCTCTGCAGGCGGAAGGCATTGGACGCGAACGTCGTGACGATGATTCTCTGGCGGCAGCCGGAGAACTGACGGTCGAAGCTGTCGGTGACGCTGCGCTCCGAGGGCGTGAAGCCCGGACGCTCGACATTTGTGGAGTCGCACAGGAAGGCAAGCACGCCCTCTTTTCCGAGCTGACCCAAGCGCGCAAGATCGATCATGCCGTCTTCCGCCATTGCGTCGATTTTAAAATCTCCCGAGAAGACCAGTGTGCCGACCGGCGTTTTGACGGCAAACGCCACCGCGTCCGCAATTGAGTGATTGACGTGGATGAACTCCACCTGAAAACAGCCGGCTTTGACGGTCTCGCCCGCCTCGTGGGTGAAGAGCTTGACCTTGCGCTCCAAATGATGCTCCTCAAGCTTGAGCTTGACAAGCCCGGCAGTGAGCCTCGTGCCGTGGATGGGGCAGTTGAACTGCTGCATGGCATAGGGAATGCCGCCGATGTGGTCCTCATGGCCGTGCGTCAGGAACAGGCCGCGGATTTTCTGCTTGTTCTTCACAAGGTAGGTCATGTCCGCAATGACCAGATCAACGCCGTACATGTCGTCTTCGGGAAGCCGAGGCCGCAGTCGATGATGATGATGTCCTTGCCGTATTCGAGAACGGTCATATTTTTGCCGATCTCATTGAGTCCCCCGAGGGGAATGATCTTTAATTTTTCTGCCAAGTGATAAATACCTCTTTTCAGAATTTTTCAAAATTTCGTTGGAAATGCCCGATTACAGGGGCTGTTTGTGTAAAATTACGCGCAGAAATCGCGCAGCAATGCGGGCGCAGGCAATACCTGTGCCCTTCCCGCCGGGTGCGGGAGACATGATTGGGACGCCGTGCAGACGCCGGATGGACGCACAAAGCCGCGCGGACCGCGCAGCATCTCCGGCCCCGTCTCGCCGGATTTCTGCCACTGCCGTCTGCGAACGCCGCACTTTCCTGCGCAGCTTCGGCTGCCCCAACGCCCCGGGCATACCGCAAGCTGCGCCTTACAGCTGTCTGCATCTTGGATTCATTCCGTTCTGTGCCGCCCGGAAAAACGTCCTCCGGATGGGCACACGTTTCATGCTATGGGATAGTATAGCACAGGTCTTTTTCTAAAAGTATACAAATTTTTTATCAATTTTTTGTCGAAACCGTGAAAAGACGTTTTAAACGCCGCCGCCCCCGCGCCATGCAGGCAGGAAAGTTTGTCCGTGCAACTTGTAAAGACGGGAAAGATTTGCTATAATATAAAAACTTATTTGCACGAGGAGGCGCGGTGCGCATGAACAAGCATGTTTCAAAGCTCTTACAGCCCGGCGTTTTCTGGTATTGCCTGATTCTGCTTGGCGTTTTGCGGTCGCCGCCGCGCTTCTGGACCAGTATTATCTGGCGGCAGGCGAGCTGGTTGTGACGGTAATCGCCATGGTCGTCAGCCGGCTTCTGTTCATCCGCCGCAGAAACGCGCTCATGCAGTACGTGCAGAGCGCGACTGACGCAGAGGGCATCTCCGTGCATGCCGGTTCCCCGTTTCCGATGGCCGTCATCCGCCTGCCGGAGGGCGAGATCATCTGGGGAAACGACGGCTTTTACGGCATTACAGGCTTTTCAGACAGCACGCAGTACCAGACGCTCGAGTCTGTTGTCCCCGGCTTTACGACCGGATGGCTGCGCGAGGGGCGCAGCGAGCTTCCGGGAGACCAGCTCATCGGCGCGCGCCGGTACCGTATCTATGGAAACTATGTACGCTCCGAAGACGACGCGACGACCGTGCGCCTTGCAACGATTTTCTTTGCCGACATGACGGAGATGTTCAATGTACGCGACGAGTTTCTACGCACGCGCCCCATCACGGCGGTCATTCTTATTGATAACTACGACGAACTCATGAGCAATCTACCGGACTCGACGATTTCGAAGCTGGACGCACAGATCAACGAGGCCGTCTCCGGCTGGGTCACGGGTCTGCATGCGCTCTGCCGCAAGATCGAGCGCAACCGGTATCTTCTGTTCTTCGAGAGCAAGGACCTCTCCCGGCTTCAGGAGGGCAAGTTCTCGATCCTGGACGCGATCCGCCGTCGTGACAAATCCCGCGGGTGTAAATGCGACGATTTCCCTTGGCATCGGCAAGGACGGCAGCTCGTTCGAGGAAAACTATTCCTTCGCGAATCTCTCTATCGAAATGGCGCTCTCCCGCGGCGGCGATCAGGCTGTCATCAAAGACCGCTACAACTTTACCTTCTACGGCGGCAGAACCAAGGAAACCGAACGTCGCACCAGAGTCAAATCGAGAGTCGTTGCAGGTTCCTTGTCCGAACTGATTTCTCAGTCGAGCAAGGTCTTCGTCATGGGCCACAAGATGGCGGACCTGGACGCGCTGGGCGCGGCGGTCGGCATCAGCTGCCTGTGCCGCAAGCGCGGCAAAACCGCGCAGATCGTGATGGATCTGGAGAAAAACGCCTCGCAGAGCCTGCTTGCCGAGCTGAAGGCCTCGCACGATTTTTCCGGCGTCTTTGTTTCGTGCGAGGACGCGCTTTTAGAGGCGGACGCGAAGAGTCTTCTGATTGTCGTCGATACGAACCGCCCCGATCAGGTCGAGTCGCGCGCGCTGCTGGAATCGATCCCCCCGTGTTGCCGTCATTGACCATCACCGGCGCGCGGCAGATTATATCGAGCAGGTTGTGCTGAATCTGCATGAGCCGTTTGCCTCCTCTGCGTCCGAGCTTGTGACCGAGCTTTTGCAGTACGCTGTTGACCAGCGGGACATTCGCCCGATTGAGGCGCAGTCGCTTCTTGCCGGTATCGTGCTCGATACGAAGAAGTTTTCCGTGCGCACGGGCTCTCGCACCTTTGAGGCCGCGGCATTTTTGCGCCGGGCAGGCGCGGATACCGTCGATGTGATGAAGCTGTTCCAGAACGATCTGGACGCAACCATCATCCGCTACCATATCATTCAGGCTGCGCGGCTCTACCGCAACGAGATTGCCATTGCGGCCGTTGACCATACGGTGCCGAGGACCATTGCCGCGCAGGCGGCAGACGAGCTTCTGAATATCTCCGGCATCATGACCTCCTTCGTCCTCTACCCCGAAAACGGCGTCGTGTTCATGTCGGCGCGTTCCATCGGCTCGTGCAACGTGCAGGTGGTGCTTGAAAAGCTCGGCGGCGGCGGAAACGCGGCGACTGCCGGCGCGCAGATCAAAAACAAAACCGTCCGCGAGGTGCTCACGGAACTGGTTGCTTCCATCGACCAGTTTTATGAATCGTAAATTATCCGAAAGGAGCTTATAGCTATGAAAGTAATTTTAACGCAGGACGTCCGCGGCAAGGGCAAGCGCGGCCAGATGATCGAGGTATCCGACGGCTACGCCAGAAACTTTCTGCTTCCTAAGAAGCTTGCACAGGAGGCAAATGCCGACAACATCAATACCATGCGCATGAACGATAAAGCAACCCAGGAGCGCCAGGCCAAGGAGCGCGCCGAAGCCGATGGAAATTTCCAAAAAGATGAAGGACATGACCGTCGTTGTCATGGCCAAGGGCGGCGGCGCTGGGAAGCTCTTCGGCTCGGTCACGAACGCGGAAATTGCGGAAGCACTCGAAAAGCAGGAGAAAATTACGCTCGACAAGCGTAAGATTGTCGTCGAGCCCATCAAGACTGCCGGCGTCTACACCGCCAAGTGCAAGCTCGGCTACGAAATCACCGCCGACCTCAAGGTCGAGGTGCGCGAGCTGTAACTTTACCGTAATTGCTCATAAACTTATGTAAACATTTTCGAGGAGGTGAACATCCATGCCTATGGAAGAGCTGCTCAGCCGTCAGGTGCCGCAGTCTCTGGAAGCGGAGCAGTCGGTGCTCGGCTCCGATGCTCATTGACGAGCGGTGCGTGCCGGACGTGATTTCGCTTTTGCAGCCGGGTGAATTTTACTTGCAGCAGAACCGCGACATCTACGAGACGATCTACACGATGTTCAACTTCTCGCAGCACATTGACCCCGTCACCGTGCTCGACAAGATGAAAGAGCGCGGGCGTATATGACGAGGCACATTCCTACGACTACATCGCCCAGCTCTTACAGATCACGCCGACGGCGGCCAACGTGAAGCAGTACTGCGCAATTGTCCACGACAAGGCGCTCATGCGGAACCCGGCACGGCGGCCGATGAGATCACCAACATGGTCCAGGAAGGCGTCGGCACCGCGCAGGAGATGCTCGAGGCCGCCGAAAAAAAGGTCTACAGCCTCCGCAAGGAAAACTCCGGCGACAGTCTCCAGCATATCGGAAAGGTCCTCATCAACGTCTACGACCGCCTCGAAGAGCTGGCCGAATCCGGAAACGAAATCCCGGGCCTTTCCACGGGCCTGCACGATGTGGACGGAAGATCAACGGCCTGAACAAGACCGACCTTCTTCTGATCGCCGCCCGTCCCGGCATGGGCAAAACGTCCATGGCGCTGAACGTTGCGCTCTCCGTCGCGAAGAGTACCTCGGCAAGGCTGTCGTTTTTTTCAACCTCGAAATGTCCCGCGAGCAGATGGCGATGCGCCTGCTGGCGAACGAAAGCTTCGTTGATCTGCAAAAGCTCGTCACGGGCCAGCTCACGGAGGAGGACTGGGGCAAGCTCTCCATCGCGTCCTCTGCCCTGAGCCAGACAGATATCCGTGTCGATGATAACCCGGCCATCACAGTCGCCGAGATGAACGCCAAGTGCAGGAGGCTCGAAAACCTCGGCCTTGGTGCTCATCGACTATTTGCAGTTGATGACCGCCGCCGCACCCGGCAAAACGGGCGAGAACCGCGTCACCGTCGTGAGTGAGATCTCCCGCGCGCTCAAGATCATGGCCAAGGAGCTGAACGTGCCCGTCGTGTGCATGAGCCAGCTCTCCCGCGCGAACGAGTCTCGAACCGACAAGCGGCCGATGCTCTCCGACCTTCGCGAATCCGGCGCAATCGAGCAGGACGCAGACTCGGTCATGTTCATCTACCGCGACGACTACTATAACCCCAACACCGAAGGAAAAGAACATCGCAGAGATCATCATCGCCAAGAACCGCCACGGCGAGACCGGAACGGTCAAGCTCCAGTGGCTGCCGCAGTATACGACCTTCTCCGACCTCGAATGGAAGCATGAGGGATAACATTCTCCCTGGTGCCGGGAAAACGGCTGATTGCCCCGGGCGCGAACGCTTGTCTGCGCCGTCTCGGGCGGCAAAGATTCGGTGTGTCTGCTGCATGGATGCTCTCGCTGCGCGGCGAGCTGAAAATCACCGTCCGCGCCGCGCATTATAACCACCGCCTGCGCGGTGCGGAATCCGACCGCGACGAGGCGTTCGTCCGTTCGCTGTGTGAAAGGCTCGGCGTGCCGCTGACCGTTTCCGGCGGCGACGTGGCCGCGCGTGCGCGTGAGACCGGCGAAAGCGTGGAGGAGGCAGCGCGGGGTTCTGCGCTACGCCTTTCTGGAGGGTCCCGGCTGCCGGTCGCCACGGCGCACAACAGGACGACAATTGCGGAGACGGTGCTTCTGAATCTGGTGCGCGGCACCGCGCTGCGCGGCCTCTGCGGCATCCCGCCGAAGCGCGGCCAAGGTCGTCCGGCCGATGCTCTGCGTGACGCGCGCGCGGAGATCGAAGGCGTATCTGCTGGAAAAGCAGCGCTTTGCCGCATGTGGAGGATTCCACGAACGCGTGAGCCGGACGCGCTCCGCAACCGTCTCCGGCATGGAGGTCTGCCGCTGCTGCGGCGGGAAAATCCGTCGCTGAGCGGAACCGTTTTCCTATGAGCGAAATTCTGCGCGAGGAGAACGACTATTTGGAGCGTCTGGCGCTTCCCTGCTGCGCCGCGGCAATTGCCGGACGGCGGCTGGTCATGCTGCGCGGCGCTTGCTGGACGCAGCCGGACGCGCTTTTTGCTGCGCGCCATGCGGCAGCAAATCGCCGCTGTTTCGAAGCCATCTCCGCGCGCATGTGGCGGTCTTTGATGCTGGCTCGTATCCGGAAAAGACGGCGGAGGTTACGCTCCCGGCGGCGGACGGCTTTGCCGGAGTATGACCGGCTGGCGCCAGACTTGCGCGAATCGCCCGCGGCTTTGACGCCAAAGTGCGGCTGACGGTGGACGGCGTGACGGAGCTTCCCGCGCTGTCGGTCTGCGCATTTCGTGCCAGTTCGGAAAAAATGTTGGAAAAAATCCAAAATGCTGATTCCCCATCCACATTTGCGTTCAGATATGATACGATATGATTGATAAAGGACCGGAGCTCATCCAGGCCGAAAGCAGGGCGACGAGATCCGCCTGCCCGGCGGGCGGCGGACGCTCAAAAAGCGTCTGATGATCGACCGGAAAATTCCCGCCGCGCAGCGGGGGCTTCTGCCGGTGATCGTGGACGAGGCGGGGATTCTCGGCTCTGCGGGATCGGGCCGGACACGGGCCGTCTCGCGCAGGAGGGCTTCCCGGCCATTCTGATTCAGTTTATGCAAATGAAAATGAGAAATATACAGAAAGAGGATACGCAATGATGAACGAATTTGACATGATGCAGGATATCGAGAGAGTTCTTGTCCCCGAGGACGAGATCCACGCGCGCATCCGTGAGGTCGGCGCGCAGATCTCTGAGGACTACCGCGGAAAAGTGCCCGATCCTCGTCGGCGTGCTGAAGGGCGTCGTACCGTTTTTCGCGGAAATGGCGCAGGCCATCACCATCCCGGTGCAGGAGGACTTCATGTGCGTCACCTCCTTTGAGGGCGGCACCGAATCGACCGGCAAGCTGACCTTCCGCAAGGACATCGACCACGACATTGAGGGCCGCGACGTGCTTATTCTCGAGGATATCATCGACTCCGGCAGCACGCTCAAGCTGATCTGCGAGCTGTTCCAGGCGAGCAAGCCTGAAGTCCGTCAGGATCTGTACCCTGCTCGACAAGCCCTCCGGCCGCAAGGTCGATCTGGAGCCGGACTACACCTGCTTCACCATTCCGGCCGCATTCGTGGTCGGCTTCGGTCTGGACTATGAGGATTATTACCGCAATCTCCCCTTCGTCGGCGTTCTCAAGCCCTCCGTCTATCTCGAAAAATAAGCCGGAAGGAGAACTTCATTGTCTCAGCAATCAAAACCGACAGTTTTCTCTGTTTTGCTTGTGGTGCTGGCCGTGGCGCTGATCTTCTGGTAAGCAGCCTGCTTACGCCAAACACCACTCAGTCGGCTTCAATATTCGAGACGTGTTAGACCTATTCCGCAATGAAAAGGTCACCTCCGTTCACGTTAGAGGGAAGCAATCTCACCATGCAGATGCGAGGAAGACGGCGACGCCGCCTCAACTGTCACGGCAAAAATCGGCGATACCGAGCAGTTCCGCGCGGACCTCGACGATCTGATCGCCGAGCAGTACGCAGCCGGGACGCTCAAGAGCTATAACTATCTGCCCGCGAGCGACCCGTGGTACCGCGCAGCAACGCCGTATATCATCGGCGGTATTGTGCTGCTTATCGTCTTTTTCTTCCTCTCGAGCCGCGCAAACGGCGGGCCCAACGGTATGGCAAACTTCACGAAGGCCAACGCCCGCTTCGGCATTCCGACCTCCCAGACCGTCACGTTTCCGGACGTTGCAGGCGCGGACGAGGAAAAAGGAGGAGCTGGCGCAGATCGTGGACTTCCTGCAAGACCCCAAGCGCTACAGCCGCCTCGGCGCGAAAATCCCCAAGGGCGTGCTGCTCGTCGGCCCTCCGGGAACCGGCAAGACGCTGCTTGCAAGAGCCGTCGCTGGCGAAGCGGGCGTATCGTTTCTCTCTATCTCGGGCTCCGACTTTGTCGAGCTCTATGTCGGCGTGGGCGCGAGCCGCGTGCGCGATTTTCGAGCAGGCAAAAAGGTGCCCCCGCGCATCGTCTTCATCGACGAAATTGACGCGGTCGGCCGCAGACGCGGCGCGGGTCTCGGCGGAGGCCACGACGAGCGCGAGCAGACGCTCAACCAGTTGCTGGTCGAAATGGACGGCTTCAGCAGCAACACGGGCGTGATCATCATTGCGGCAACAAACCGCAAGGACATCCTCGACCCGGCGCTCCTGCGTCCCGGCCGCTTTGACCGGCAAATTTATGTGGGAACCCCCGACTGGCGCGGGCGCGAAGCCATCTTGAAGGTGCACGCGAAGGATAAGCCGCTGGCTGACAACGTGAACCTCGAATCGCTTGCCAAGGCGACGGCAGGCTTCACGGGCGCGGACCTTGCAAACCTTCTCAATGAAGCGGCGCTTCTTGCCGCCGGGAAGAACCGCGCGGTCATCACCATGAAGGACATGGAGGAGGCGATGATCAAGGTCATCGCGGCCCCGAGAAGCGCAGCCGCGTCGTATCTACAGTATGAGCGCAAGCTCACCGCGTTCCACGAGGCGGGGCACGCCATCACAATGTACTGCCTGCCGACGCAGGACCCCGTGCATATGATCACCATCGTCCCCCGCGGTATGGCGGGCGGCATGACCATCAGCCTTCCGCAGGACGACCAGACGTTCGTCTCCAAGAGCGAGATGTTTGAAACCATCGTGGGCTTTTGGGCGGGCGCGTGGCCGAGCAGCTCAAATTGGACGATATCTCCACCGGCGCGTCCAACGACATTCAGAGAGCCACCGCCATTGCGCGTGACATGGTCTCAAAGTACGCCATGAGCGACACCCTTGGCCCCGTGTGCTACTCGTCCGGAAACGAGGTCTTCATCGGCCGGGACTACGAAAAGACAAAGTCCTATTCTGAGGCCGTCGCCGGGCGCATTGACGACGAGGTACAGTCGATTCTGACCGCTGCCTATCAGAAGTGCACAGACATTCTCAAAACCCACGACGACAAGCTCGAGGCTGTTGCCTCCTATCTCATGGCGCACAACAACATGGGAAGGCCTCAGTTCGAGGCCGTCATGGAGGGAAAGCCCATCCCCGACGCGGACGTTCTGCCCATTGAATCGATCGAGCCGGTCGAAGAGCCGGACACACAGCCAGAAGAAAACGCATAACAATCGAAGGTCCGTCGCATTTTGCGGCGGACTTTTTTCTAAGGAGTCCGTATGGAACACTATACCGCCCTCAGTCCCTATCTCAAGCGCCGTTTCGGCTGCAAGGTCTATAAGCTCTCGCTCTCCGCCGGCTGTACCTGCCCCAATCGGGACGGCACGCTCGGTACGCGCGGGTGCATCTTCTGCTCGGGAAGCGGCGAGTTTGCCGCCTCCGGCAGCGCATCCATCCCCGAACAGCTCGAGCAGGCAAAGTATATCCTCGGCAAAAAGGCACAGGGCGCGAAATTCATCGCCTACTTTCAGGACTTTACAAACACTTACGGCGCAGTTTCCCGGCTCGAGCCGCTTTTTCTTGCCGCGATGGAGCCGGACGATGTGGTCGCGCTCTCGATCGCCACCAGGCCGGACTGCCTGCCGGAGGATATCCTGCGGATGTTAGCCCGGCTCAGGGCCAAGAAGCCCGTCTTCGTAGAGCTCGGTCTTCAGACGATTCACGACAATACTGCACAGTACATTCGCCGCGGCTATCCCCTATCGGTCTTTGACGACGCGGTACAAAAAGCTTCACGTGCTGGAAATTGAGGTGATCGCGCACCAGATTCTAGGGCTCCCCGGCGAGACGGCAGAGATGATGGCAGAGACTACGCGCCATCTGGGGAGCGTACACGTCGACGGCGTGAAGCTGCATCTGCTGCACATTCTGCGCGGAACTGATCTGGCGCGGGAATATGCGGACGGACGCATACAAATGCTGGAGCTTGACGCGTACATTGACATTCTGGAGCAATGCCTTGCTGTTCTGCCGCCGGATGTCGTCATTCACCGCCTGACAGGAGACGGGGCCAAGCGCGACCTGATTGCTCCCTTGTGGAGCGCAGACAAAAAGCGCGTGTTAAGCGCCATCCAGAAGCGCTTCGAGCAGGACGGCGTGATGCTAGGGAAGCGCGCTGCGCGGCTGATCGCTTGCAATTTTCCGCGCGCTGCGGTATACTGGATTTGATATCGCATCGAAGCATTTTCGCATAATTTGAGGAATCGAGGCGCGTTATGGGAAGCTTTTGGGGACATCTGCATACGATCAATCACCACCGACGCCTCGTCCGGCAGGGGTGCTTCCGCATGGGGCTCTACTGGCAGGGCCTCACACACGATCTTTCCAAATATGCCCCGGTTGAATTTCTGACCGGAGTCAGATACTATCAGGGCACGCGCAGCCCGAATACCGCCGAGCGTGAGGAAAAGGGCTGGAGCGAAGCGTGGATGCACCACAAGGGCCGGAACCGGCACCACTGGGAATACTGGACGGACCTTGACATGCAGACGAAGGCCTACGCCGCCGTTCCCATGCCGCCAAAATACCTTGCCGAAATGGTGGCTGACCGGATCGCCGCCTGCAAGACGTATCAGGGTTCTGCGTATACGGACGCGTCGGCGCTCGGCTATCTGGAGCGTTCCAACGAAGCGCGGCTCATGCACCCCGGACACCGTTCGTGCGCTCCGGTTCCTTCTGACCAAGCTGCTGCGCGATGACCAGGGGGGGGAACGCGCGGCATTTTGCTATATCAAGACCTGCCTTCAAGAAAAAATGTCCCGTTTGCGGACAGGAGACCAAAGCGGCACAATCGGTAGGAATCTGATTGCAAGGACGTGGGTGACTCCGCGTCCTTTTCAACTTTCCGGGGATACATTTTTTGTATGTGCTGTGAAAAACCGTCAGATTTTGTCGAATTTGCTATCCGCTTTTTGAATCCCATCCATTTTTTGTGCGAGTTGATGAAAATTTTTCGTATTTTTTACGTTTCTGCCTATTGCTGTTTTTCAACTTTTGTTGTATGATCCTGGTATACCCTTTTCGCATTTGGCGCTCTGCGAGAGCGAGAAAAAAGGAGGATACTATGAAGAAACTACTTGCACTTCTGCTTTGCCTGGTAATGGTTCTGGGTCTCGGGACCACGGCACTCGCGGCAGACGCAAAATCCAACGACATTGTCATCCTGCACACCGACGACGTGCACTGCGGCGTATCCGACGGCATGGGCTACGCGGGCGTTGCGGCGTACAAGGCCGAGATGCTGAAGACGCACAATTACGTTGCGCTGGTCGACTGCGGCGACGCCATTCAGGGCGGACTGTCGGCACCCTTTCTGCCGGCGCTTATCATCGTCGACATCATGAACGAGACCGGCTACGACTTTGCCACCTTCGGCAATCACGAATTTGACTACAAGCTCCCCAGCTGGCCAAGCTGACCAAGCAGGCTAAGTTCGAATACCTCGCCTGCAACTTCAGGTACCTCGGCAAGGGTACGTCCGATATCACCTACAAGCCGTATGAGATCGTCGATTACGGCGGAACCAAGGTCGCTTACATTGGCATTGCCACGCCGGAGTCCTTCGTCGAAGTCCACCCCTGCCTACTTCCAGGACGAAAACGGCAACTACATCTACTCCTTCTGCGAAGACGATGACGGTTCGGCGCTGTATAAGGCCGTGCAGGACACCGTCGACGAGGTCAAGAAGGCCGGCGCCAACTACGTCATCGCTCTTTGCTCACCTCGGCAACGAAGGCACGACCGACCGTTGGAGCTCCAAGGCTGTCATCGCCAACACCACCGGCATCGACGCCGTGCTCGACGGTCATGACCACGAGACCCTCACCATGAAGGTCGCCAACAAGGACGGCAAGGGAGATCATCCTTGCCGAGGCCGGTCAGGAAGAGGGTAAGCTCGCCACCATCGGTAAGCTCACCATCAAGGAAGACGGCACGATCACCTCTGAGCTCGTTGCTGCCAAGGATGTTACCGTGAAGGACGAAACCGTCGATGCTTACGTCCAGAACATCCTGAACTCTTTCAAAGAAAGCGTCTCTAAGGTCGTAGCCAAGAGCGACGTGGAGCTGCCCGACTACAATGGCGATAAGCGCCTTGTCCGCAACACGGAGACCGCGCTCGGCGATCTCGCGGCGGACGCTTACCGCGTCATGATGGACGCCGACATCGGCATCATGAACGGCGGCGGCCTGCGCGCTCCCATTAAAGAAGGCGACATCACGCTTAACGACATCCTCACCGTCTTCCCGTGGGGCAACCTCCCATGCAAGATGGAAGTGACCGGCCAGACTGTTCTTGATATGCTGGAAATGGGTGCAATGAAGTATCCGAAGGAATCCGGCGGATTCCTCAGCGTTTCGGGTCTGAAGTACACCATTCTTGCCGGCGTTCCGTCCTCGGTTGAGACCAACGACAAGGGCGAGTTCGTCAAGGTCGCGGGCGACTACCGCGTCTGCAACGTGCAGGTTCTGGACAAGAAGACCGGCCTGTATCAGCCGCTCGATCTGAAGAAGACCTACACCCTCGGCGGCCTTGACTACACCATCACCTACTGCGGCGACGGCTTCACGATGTTCAAGAACTCCAAGGTCCTCAAGGCCGGCGACGCGACCATGACCGACGCGCAGACGGTTCTTTCCTACATTGAGACCAAGCTCGGCGGCACCATCGGTGAAGAATACGCAAAGCCCGCAGGCCGCATCACCATCTACTCTGATGTCAAGGTCACCGACTGGTATCTGAAGGCTGTCAAGTACGCGCTTGACGCGGGTCTTATGAACGGCGTCGGCTCCGGCTTCGCACCGAACGGCGCGCTGACGCGCGGCATGCTGGTCACCATTTTGTACCGTCAGGCTGGTTCCCCTGCCGTCACCACCAAGGTTTCCGATAAGTTCTCTGACTGCGTCGAAGATAGCTGGTATGCACCGGCGGTCGTCTGGGCAGCGGAAAACAACATTGTCGGCGGCTATGCAGACGGCACGTTCGCGCCCAACAAGGCAATCACCCGTCAGGAGATGGCAAAGGTCCTCTACGGCTACGATGTCGCGACCGGCAAGGCCAAGGACGCTGCAGCTACCGAGCTGACCTACACCGACCTCACCTCCATCGCAGACTGGGCGATCGAGGGTGTTCGCTACTGCACGGCAGAGAAGTACCTTTCCGGCTCGAGCAATGCCTTTAACCCCGCCGGTACGGCAACCCGTGCCATGGTTGCGCAGGTCTTCATGAACATGGCTGGCTAAACGCATTCTGACAGACAATCGCAGTAATACACGAAATCGCCCGGCGAAAGCCGGGCGATTTTTTTTATACGGACCCAAAAAAGAGCATCCGCGGCATTTACGGATGCTCTTGTCGTTTTTTATGCTTCCGGAAGCTCCATGTGCGCCTCGCGCTTTTGCATCGGAACGTAGTGGTTGTGGATGGTGACGGCGCGGTAAGCCGGGCGCATGATGCGGTTGCCGGTCAGGACCTCCTCTATCCGGTTGGCGCACCAGCCGGCGATACGAGCCGTGGCGAACAGCGGCGTGAAGACCTCCTGCGGGATGCCGAGCATATGGTACACAAGGCCGGAGTACATATCGACGTTGGCACAGATGGGGTCGTCGCTCCGGCGCTTTTTCCTGCAGGAGAGAGGCGCCGATCGTCTCGACCTTCTCCAGCAGCGCAAAATCGTCTGCAAAGCCCTTTGATCTCTGCCAGATGCCCGCGCATTTTTTCAGCAGCACAGCGCGCGGGTCGGAAAGCGTATAGACCGCGTGACCAAGACCGTAGATTTTGCCCGAGCGGTCCCCGCCGCGCGGCTCAGATTTTTACGAGATAGTCGCGAATTGAGCCATCGTCCTGCGCGTTCACGTGCGCCTTCACGTCGCGGAACATCTGCATGACCTTTGCGTTCGCGCCGCCATGCAGCGGTCCTTTCAGAGAGCCGACCGCGCCTGCAATCGCGCTGTAGGTGTCCGTGCCGCTCGAAGACAGGGCGCGGCAGACGAACGTTGAGTTGTTGCCGCCGCCGTGCTCGGCATGAATCATCATCATCATGTCGAGAAGGTGCGCCTCTTCTTCCGTGTAGCTTGCGTCCGGGCGGATCATGCGCAGAAAGTTTTCCGCCGCCGAGAGCTCTGCGCTCGGGTAGTGGATGTGAAGAGACTCGCCGTCAAAATAGTGGCGGTTCACTGCGTAGGCGTTTGCAACGATCGCCGGGAACGAGCCAATGAGCTTGATGGACTGTGTGAGCAGGTTCTCCGCCGAAATATCGTCGGGATTTTCGTCGTAGGAGTAGAGCAGCAGCACGCTTCGGGCAAGGTCATTCATGATGTCCCGGCTCGGGTGGCGCATGATCATCCCCTCCGTGAAGCCTTCCGGGAGCTTCCGGGCTTTGCACATGATATCATTGAAATAGGAAAGCTCAGATTTTGTCGGCAGATGCCCCATGAGCAGCAGATATGCGACCTCCTCGTAGCCAAATGTGCCGCTTTTGCGGTGCGCTTCGACGATCTCGTTGAGGTCAATGCCGCGATAATAGAGCTTGCCGGGGACCGGAATGCGGCGGCCGTCTTCGATCAGATAGCCCTGCACGCTGCCGACCTTCGTCACACCGATCAGAACGCCGGTTCCGTCGCTGTTGCGAAGGCCGCGCTTGACCTCACCAAAGTAATAGCTGTCCGGGATCTGATATTCCTGCTTCACAAGGCTGCTGAGGGACGCTGCCATATCCGGTCGCAAATCCATTGCACGTTCCATGATCTTCTTCTCCTTCCGCAAGGTGCGGTTTTTATGTTGGGCTCATTATAACTGTACGCTTATGAAAATGCAAGTAAATTATTTTTAAATTTCATAAATTTTCTGTTATCATTCATATTCTTGAATTTTCACCTGCATATTTGTAAATTCTGCAAGAATAATGCAGGATTAAAAAAATAAATTCATTTTGTGCTTGCATTTTGTAGCATCCCTTGCTATACTGTCACCAGAAAAAGCAACGGGCACATCCGGACACAGAAGGGACAGATGGATATGATACGGTTATTTGACAACGGCGTAACGATTCAGAGCGGCAAACCCGTCGCCGCCATCGCAGCGCAGACCGGCGCGAAGGAGAAAACCATTGCCGCAAAAAATTCTCGCCGCACACGATCATCCGGCGCAGGACGGACAGCTGCATATCACCTTCGACGGTCTGATTTCTCACGATATCACCTACGTCGGCATCATCCAGACGGCAAGAGCGAGCGGTTTAACCCGCTTTCCGGTCCCCCTATGTGCTGACGAACTGTCATAACAGCCTCTGCGCCGTCGGCGGAACGATCAACGAAGACGACCACGTCTTCGGTCTCTCCGCGGCCATCAAATATGGCGGCGATTACGTGCCCGCCAATCAGGCCGTTATCCATCAGTACGCGCGCGAGATGATGACCGGCTGCGGCAAAATGATCCTGGGCTCCGACAGCCACACCCGCTATGGCGCGATCGGCACGATGGGCGTTGGCGAGGGCGGCCCCGAGCTTGTCAAGCAGCTGCTGCAAAACACATATGATGTTGCACAGCCGCAGGTCGTGCTCGTCTGGCTGACGGGTGAAGTTCCCCACGGCGTCGGTCCGCATGATGTCGCCATTGCGCTTTGCGGCGCAGTCTATAAAAACGGCCTCGTCAAAAACAAGATTCTCGAATTTGCCGGTCCCGGCGTGAAAGCACTTCCGATGGACTTCCGCATCGGCATCGACGTCATGACGACCGAGACCGCCTGTCTCAGCTCCATCTGGGAGACGGACGAAAAGGTCGAAGAATACCTTGCCATTCATGGCCGACCGGACAGCTACCGCGCGCTGCGTGTTGAAGAGGGCGCGTACTATGACGGCTGCATCGAGATCGATCTTTCCAGTCTGGAACCGATGGCGGCGCTTCCCTTCCACCCGTCTGAGGCGGTGCCGCTGCGCGAGTTGATTGCGAACCCCGGAGATTATCTGCGCGAGGTGGAACTTCGCGCGCATGAGCAGTTTGGCGGCAAAGCGGAGCTTCATCTGACGGAGAAGATCGAAGGTGGCAAGCTCCAGATCGATCAGGGCGTCATTGCCGGCTGTTCGGGCGGCATGTATGACAATATCGCGGAGGCCGCCTCCATTCTGAACGGCTACGACGTGGGCTGCGGCGACTTTTCGCTGTCGGTCTATCCCCCGTCCATCCCCGTGAACCTCGAGCTCATCCGCAACGGCGTGCAGCAGCAGCTTCTGGAGGCAGGCGCGCTGTTTAAGCCCTGCTTCTGCGGCCCCTGCTTCGGCGCGGGCGACGTTCCGGGCAACGACGCGCTCTCCATCCGCCATACGACGCGAAACTTCCCGAACCGCGAAGGGCTCGAAGCCCGGAAACGGTCAGCTAGCCGGCGTTATCCTAATGGACGCGCGCTCGATTGCAGCGACAGCACGGAACCACGGCGTCCTGACCTCCGCTGCCGATATCGACTATGACGCGCCGAAGCAGGTCACACGTACCTTTGATGCGGCGGTTTACAAAAAGCGTGTCTACTTTTGGCTTCGGCAGTCCCCAGCCGGACCATGCTCTCAAGTTTGGACCCAACATTACCGAGTGGCCGAAGATTCCGGTGCTCGCCGATAACCTGCTGATGCAGGTAGCGTCCGTGCTGCGCGACCCCGTGACCACGACCGACGAGCTGATTCCCTCGGGCGAAACCTCGTCCTATCGCTCGAATCCCTCTGAAGCTTGCGACGTTTGCCCTGTCCCGCAGAGACCCCGAATACGTCGCCCGCGCCAACGCGACGCATGCATTAGAAGCTGGCACGTCAGGACGGTCTGGTTCCGCCGGAGCTGGAAGCGGTGCTGTCAAAGCTCTTCTTACAAACGATGCAGCAAAAACGATGCAGCTCGGCTCTGTGATCTTTGCCAACAAGCCCGGCGACGGCTCGGCGCGCGAGCAGGCAGCATCGTGCCAGAGAGTGCTCGGCGGCTGCGCGAATATCTGCTATGAATTTGCCACCAAGCGCTATCGCTCGAACTGTGTCAACTGGGGCATGCTCCCGTTTACGCTTGAGCCGTACGCAGAGTTTACCGGCTGTCCCGGCGATTTCATCTACGTGCCGATGTCAAGCGCAGAGTGGAAGCCGGAGACGAATACTTCCCGGCAAAGCTTCTGCGAGCGGACGGCTCGTGGAAGAGCTGACGCTGTATCTCAAAAACACATCTGCCGAAGAGCGCGACTGCTGCTTCGCGGCTGCCTCATGAATCACTACGCCGCACAGAGGAGAGGAGTAACCATGGAAAAAATCAAGATGCAAAACGCCATTGCAGAACTCGACGGCGATGAAATGACACACGTCCTGTGGGGCATGATCAAGGACGAGCTGATTCTCCCCTTCGTTGAACTGAACGTGAGTATTACGACCTCTCCATCCAGAACCGCGACAAAACAGAAGACACCGTCACCGTAGCAGGCAGCAGAAGCAATCAAGCGCCTGCATGTCGGCGTCAAATGCGCGACGATTACTCCCAACTCTGCAACGGCAGGAGGAATACCACCTCAAAAAGCTCTGGAAGTCGCCCAACGCAACTATCCGCGCCATGCTCGACGGCACAGTTTTCCGCACCCCGATTCTGATTTCCAAGGTCAAGCCGGTCGTCTCCTGCTGGAAAAAGCCGATCACCATCGCGCGCCACGCCTACGGCGATATCTACAAGGCGGTCGAGTACCGCGTCCCCGGCCGGGTAAAGCGGAGCTGGTCTTCACCGATGAAAGCGGCACGAGCTCTCCCGCCAGACGGTCTATGACTTCAAGGGGCCCGGCGTGTCTGCAGGCGATGCACAACCGTGACGACTCCATTTTATCGTTCGCCCGCTGCTGCTTTACCTACGCGCTGAATGTGAAGCAGGACGTCTGGTTCTCCAGCAAGGACACGATCTCCAAAGACTATGATCAGACCTTCAAACTCCTGTTCCAGAAGGTCTTTGACGAAGAATTCAAGGCACGCTTTGACGAGGCTGGACTCAACTACCGCTATGCACTCATTGACGATGTTGCTGCAAAGGTCATCCGCTCGGAAGGCGGCATGATCTGGGCGTGCAAAAACTACGACGGAGACGTGATGAGCGACCTGATTGCCGCCGCCTCCGGCAGTCTTCCGATGATGACCAGCGTCCTTGTCTCCCCGGACGGCAACTTCGAATACGAAGCGGCACACGGCACCGTCGTCGACCACTACCACAAGTGGCGCGAAGGAAAGCCGGTTTCCACCAATCCTCTCGCAACGATCGCCGGATGGGCTGGCGCGCTCACAAGCGCGGCGAGCTCGACGGAAACGAAGATCTGATGCATTTTGCCGACTGCTTGTCGAAAGCCGGCGTCGACGTATTTGAAGACGGCTATCTGTCCGAGGATCTGGCGCGTCTATGTGACCCCGCAGAGCTTCGGGAAATGCCCGAAAACGGGCGGCTGATGCATCTGATTCGCGAGCGGCTGGAAACACTCTTATCTGCATAACACCCAAAGCGGACAGCTTTTTGGCGGAGCTGCCCGCCTGTTTTTTGCGGCAGAAAAATCTTAAAAATTCCAAAGCCCGCGCAAATTGTTGATTCTCGCCGGAATATGATAGAATGATGAAGTCTATGCGATATATCTGACAAACTATACTTCCATAATGGAGAGATTTTATGCCGCAAATGAAACTGTTTGGCAATTCCCGATCCGCCGCCCGTGTGGCAGGCAAGCGCAAACCGGATCCAGAGCACGCGCCGAAGGAAAAGAAACAGAAAAAGAAGAAGCCGCTGAAGGTGCTTGCCATCTGGCTGACCGTCATTCTATGTCTGGAAGGCTCTATTTCTTCCTGTGCTACACGCAGAACAAGCTTTGTCAAGCTGGCGCACGATCTACATTCAGACGGCCATGTCCACCATGCGCCACCAGTGGATGGCGACGTATCTGCTGCCGAGCCCGTCATTGACGAGGTTTTGCGCAATGCGCATTCAGGCGGCATGGAAGCTGTCGGCGATAAGGAGTCCTCCTGGGGCGCAAAAGCCAGAGGACACAACGCCCACCGCACCCGAAGAGCCGGAGGTCAAGCCGGTCGACACCGAAGTCACCGAGTTCCGACCGAGACAATGACGCAGGAAGATGAGCAGGAGCTCGCGAAGGAAGCGTTCTACGAACTGTTCTGGGAGCTGGACCAACCGACGATGGAGGCGTATGTTGAAGCAAAATCCATCAGTGCTGGATAACGGCTGGGAGAACATCAACATCAACGAGGCAGGTTTGGATGACAACGGCACATCCATCATGACGACCATGGGTGAGCAGGTGCTCGCTATCAACGCCAAGGAAGAGATCATGCTCGTGCGCGTCGAGGGCTCTGGCTATCGCGGCATTCTGGCCATCGCGAAGGACCCTGCGCGGCTGAACGTGGAAAACTCCTCCGGTGTCGGCCAGTTCGGTCAGCTCACTGGAACCATCGCGCAGGCGCACAACGGCATTCTCGCCCTGCGCCAAAATCGGATGCGGATCAGCAGGGAGCAGTTCGGCGCGGCAGAGCTGGAAAAAATGTCCCGCCGGGAGAGTGAGCGTCCGGATGCAGCAGGAAATCGTGTATCTTCAGCAGCAGATGGCGTTATGCGGCAGCCGGAAGAAACGGATTCAGGATACCTGAGCATGGAAGATAGCAGCTTCAAATTCGGCATCATCCGGGACACAAGCATAGGAAAATCGAACATTCTCACAATATCCGAGCTGTGTGAGATCGCGGGCGTTTCCGTTCCGGCTATTATGCGTGGCTTTCCTCCGAGCAGAAGCGAGCCGCGCGGGAGGCACAGGATGCGGCGGATTTCCAGCAGATTCTGGAGGCTTACCGGTTTCGTGGTTACGCCAAAGGCGTGCGCGGCATCCATATGCGGCTGCTGCATGCCGGCGTCGGATGAACGGAAAGAAGATCCGGCGGCTGATGAAAAAATTCGGTCTTGTCTGTCCGATCCGCCCCTCAACTTCTAGCGACCAAGTAGATTGGAGCATGATCCATTCAATCTCGTCAGGACCCATAGCAACCTCCCAGCAAATAATTTCCAAAACCAGTATAACTCGAAGTGCAGCTGAATGCAAGCTGCTGACTTGATGCCGCTGTCCGTTTGGACGGTGGCTATTTTTTTTGCCATCGAAAAAATTTTCAAAACAGGCTGTTCAAAACGCGATTTTCTGTCGGATTAAATAGAAGGACTTTTTTTGGAGGGACTGCAAACAGGCAGCGTAGGTTCGGAAATGTAAATGATCTGTGAATTTTCTCGAAAAGGCTTCTAAAAATCGCGTTCCCGTGGCCTATGCAGTGAGGGGATTTTTTTGTCGGTGAGACACCGCTCAAAACGCAAAAATCTATCGGATCAAATAGAAGGAGTTATCGATGAGCGTAAAATATCTGCTTTTCTGAATTAAAAAGTTTGCAGAGAAGGGTGTCAAAAACGGCTTTTAGTGTCGGATTAAATAGGGGAGATGTTTTGACCGGCGAAAAAATTTCCGAATTTTTTGAAAACAGGCTGTCAAAACTGCGATTTTTATCCCTACTAGTAATGAGAGGATTTTTTGCGACAACCAAAATTTTCTCGTACAAACGTCGCAAAAGTTGTGCAATTAAAGGTGCGGAGAAAATCTTTTGAAAAAAGTTTGGTACAAAAGCCCTCTGAATACGGATAAAGGGTAGGAGGTGTTTTTTCAGAAAGACAAAATAAAGACAGGAAAGATGAACACGAACAAAGGAGGACAACATGAAAGAATCTAACTACAAAAATTATGACGAGCTGCCGCTGTTCCTGAACGCGGCGACAGTAGCGAAAAGAAATCGCAATCTACGCCTACCTTCTGTTCTGCGCAAGCGGC
>VOFG01001570.1_pt1 | contig 57164 bp, 68 predicted proteins | sample 5384171 | NCBI WGS metagenome assembly VOFG01 (sample SAMN12384726, study PRJNA508395) | human gut metagenome | isolation source: healthy gut F | host: Homo sapiens
TCACGGCGTCGCAGCTTGCGAAAGCTGTGTCTGGAGCAGCTCGGCTGGAAGCGCACGACGACCTACACGATCATCAAGCGTCTTGGCGAGCGTGGGATCCTGAAAAATGAGAACGGGCTTGTGACCGCGCTCATTTCCAAGGACGAGGCGCAGGCCTGCGAGATCGACGAGCTGGTCGAAAAGAAATTTGAAGGCTCTCTGCCCACCTTTATTGCCGCGTTCACAAAGCGGCAGGATCTGTCCGCGCATGAACTCGACGAGGTGCAGCAGATGATCGATCGCATCGAAGAGGAGAAACACAATGAGCGCACTCTTTTGAAAGTCCTTCAATATGAGCGTCTGCGCAAGCTGGCTTGTGCTTGCAGTGCTTCTTCTGCGTCTGCCTGCGCAGAGCACCGCAAGTGGTTCAACGTCCTGCTTTGGGGCATCGTCGCTGTGCGGCTGGTTTCCCGTTTTCCGTCGAAAGCCTGCTGAGCCTGATCCGCCTGTCCAGACCGCAGCCGCTCCGGCGATCGGTACCACGGCGGCAGCCGCCTCCGGCGCTGCTGCAAGCCCCGCTTTCGGTCTGGACGATCCTTGCGTGGGTCTGGCTGGCCGGAGCCGCCGCGCTGCTCCTGTACGGCGCGGTCAGCAGCCTCTGCCTGCACCGCAGAGTCCGCGAGGCCGTCCGCCTGCGGGGCAATATTTATCAGTCCGAGCGCATCGACTCGCCGTTCGTGCTTGGGACGATCAGCCCGAAAATTTATCTGCCATCCCGCATGGACAGCTGCGGCTGGCAGTATGTCTTGCCCATGAGCAGGCCCATCTGCGTCGCGGAGATCACCTGTGGAAGCCGCTCGGCTTTCTGCTGCTGACGATCCACTGGTTCAATCCTGATGTGGCTCAGCTATGTGCTGCTGTGCCGGGATATCGAGCTGGCATGTGATGAAAAGGTAATTCAAGATTTGGAGTGCGGACAGCGCGCGGATTATATGCAGGCGCTTGTCTCGTGCAGTGTCAACCGCCGCAGAATTGCGGCCTGTCCGCTTGCCTTCGGCGAGATCGGCGTAAAGGGCGTGTCAAATCTGTTATGAACTATAAAAAGCCTACCCTTTGGGTCACCCTTCTGGCGGCTGCCCTCTGTGTCGTTCTCGCGGGCTGCTTTCTGACCGACCCGGCTGACTCAAGACTGAGAAACCGGCCGATGCCGCCGTTTCCAACACGGAGCCTGCCTCTGACCCGGCAGATACCACGCCGGAGCAAATTCTTCCCAATGCGGCGGACACAGCGCCGGAGGCGCCCGCCCAGCCCGCAGCTCCAAGCGAGTCGGAGCAAGCGCCGGAGCAGCCCACTGAGAGCGAAGCGACAAAGGATATGCTGGCTGCTGCCGAAGCGGACAAGCAGAAATTGGATGCGGCGATCAGCAAAGCTATCTTAGACTACCATGCGGACATTGCCCAGGATGGCCAAATTCACGTGGAGAGCCATGTCATTCTGCAAAAAGACGGATTCGGCGCTGAGAAGATCACGGTATATTTGCTTGTGCTTCAGGAAGCGTACAGCGTGGACGGAGAGCTTACGGAGGAGAGCGGGAGCTATGTTCCGACCGCGATCACGTTCGCGGTCAGCGCCTCGGGCGAATACACGCTGGAGGAATACTGGGAGCAAGCGACGGCAGCTATTCCGACGACATCCGGGCAAAAAATTCCCGGCGGACGCGGCAGACGAAGCGCTGAACGATCAGGCGTATATCGACGATCTGAAAGCCGCGTGCGATCAAAAAGGCGCTCGAAGCAAGAAGCGCTGCGGCGAATTGATGCGGCGGCAGCCTCCGGCATGAAAGGAGAAACGGTATGCCCGAAAAAACAGAGGCCTGGTATGAAGCATGGCTGGACGAGAAGAACCGGATCGTATCCTTTCATGAGATCCCGGACAGTCAGTATTACACCACGGACGATCATACCTTCTGGCAGAGAATCTACCGTATGATCCTGACCGGGTATCGGGTGCAGTAACGCGCAAAATAGGAAAAAGCAGCTCACAGGCTCCGGCCTGCGGGCTGCTTGTATCATGATGCTGTGAAAACGATTTTCTGCGGCGGCTTTTTTCGGTATCTCGGTCACACAGACAAAGCTGGCCGCCCTTCGGGCGGCCGGCTCAATATGTTTCAAAATCTACAGTCCCTTCGTCATCTGCTCCGGCAGGACCTCTCCGCACAGCTCCGCGTGAGGCCGCGCTGCGCTGCAAAAAGCGCCGCGCCTCCGGCAATGCGTCCAGCTGCGTGAGAAACACCAGCAGTTCCTGCCCGGCCCCGAAGGTCTCGCGCACGAAGCGCATCGCGTTTTCCAGATGCGCCGCGATCGTCTGTCCGCGCTTTTCCAGCTCCGCTGCGCGGACATTCTTTTCCTCCGTCAGCGCGGACAGCTCCTGCGCGCCATCGAGCCGCGCGTGGACGCAGGCGGAAAAGCGCCGCTCCGCCGCCTCTTCCTCCGCGGATAGAGCGCCGCACTCCTTGCGGATCTGCACGGCGCGTTCCCTTCGGGCAAGGTTCCCGCGCGCTGTGGCCAGCGGCTCCGCCTCCGCTTGCAGCGCGGCAAGGAAGCTTTCCAGACTCTGCGTGAGCGCAGCGTCCGCGCGCCATTGCGCAAGCTCGCGCGCGTGAGCGTATGCAGCAAAAATTCCACTGCGGCAAGCCGCCCGTCAAACCGAAGCGCACGAAGCGCGGGCGCAGCCTCCGCCGACGCGCCGGAAAGCACTGCTGTCACATCCAGCTGCTCCCGGCAGGCGGAAAACAGGCGAAAAACGCTCCGAATGAGGCCGCGATCTGCGGATGCTGCAAAGAATTCTCCGAACAGGCCTTCTTCGATTGAAAGCCCAGCCGTTCGTAGCTGCAAAGCGTTTCGGAGAGATCCTCCCAGCCGCGCGCGGTCACAAAGCTCCGCCCGTGCGCATGCGGCTCCACGCAGTAAAATGCTCCGATTCAGCTCCAGATAGGCAAGAATTGCCGGGTGCAGGCCGCGCGCGTGCGCATAGCTCCGCCAGACGGGATAGCTTTCCTCGATCTCCAGCAGCCGCACACGATCCATCGTGGCCGTGTCGAAGAGCCGCGCGGACTGGTTGTACTGCGGCGCATTTCCGGCAGCCGCGATGACCCAGCCCTCAGGAAGCCGGTGCGTTCCGAACTGCTTGCTTTGCAGCAGCTGGAGCATCGCGGGCATGAGCGTTTCCGAGACGCAGTTGATCTCATCCAGGAAGAGGATCCCGCGATCCGTTCCGGTCTGCTCCATCCGGTCGTAGACGGCGGCGAGTATTTCGCTCATGGTATACTCCGTCGCGGAGCAGGTCTTTTCCGCCGTACTGCTTCTCCCGAATGAGCGGCAGTCCGAGCGCGCTCTGGCGCGTGTGGTGCGTCATGGTGTACGCGACCAGTCCGATGTGCAGTTCGTCCGCAAGCTGCGACAAGATTGCCGTCTTGCCGACGCCCGGCGGCCCCATCAGCAGCGCCGGCCGCTGATGCAGCATCGGAATGCGCAGCTGACCGTCCTCCGTCCGTTCCGTGTAGGCCAGCACCATCCGCCGCAGCTCCTCCTTGGCCTGCCTTATATCCATCCTTCGTCCCTCCCCGGCTTGTCCGCATCCAGCACAAGCGTCTGTGCCCAGCGCGGTATGTTGATATCGTCGTAGCGGTATTGCAGCATGACGAATGCGGCCGGATATTCCGGCGCTTCCGCCGGAAAGACGCCGTAGCCGTCCGTAAAATAGAGCACACCGCCAAGCTGCGGCAGCTCTCCCTGCGCGACCAGCCGGTCAACGGCGTATGCAAACGCCGGACGGAAGTCCGTTCCTCCGCCGCCATAAAGCGCAAGATGCTCCATATACCACTGAAATTCATCCAGATCTGTCAGCAGCGTGTCCTGCTGCACCTCGCAGTCGCACTGTAGGATATGCAGCCGGAAGCGCTCAAAAAACAGCCGCTCCCGGCATAGGATCGCATGAACTGCGCCAAGAAACCACGCCGTCAGTCCGCGCGAACAGGAGGCGGACGTGTCGAGCACAATGACAAGCTCCCGAAGCTTCCGTTCCTCGGAGTATTCCAGCGGCTCGATCAGCGGCATTCCATCGTAGTGCTCCATGCCGTAGGCGTACCACGAATATGCAAAATCCGCGTCGCTCACATGGCGGTTCTCCCGCACAACGGAAAACTCCCGCAGCAGCGCGGCAAAGCGCGTCTGATTTTCCGGAATGTCCTGCACGCTCAGGCGCTGATGCGCCGACCCGAGCCGATCTTTGGCCGCTCTGGCTGCATATACGGCCGGAGCCTTTCGCCCTGCCGCTTCCAGAGCGCCGGAAGCCCTTCGCCTCGCCGGAGCCAGCGTTTGCCTGCCTTTGGATTGTCGTCTTCTCCCAGAAGGCGTGGCTGTCGCGCTGGAAGGCGGCGGTCAGCTCCTCCGCGCGCACCGGGAAGTCCGGCCCCAGCTGGTCATAGACCGCCGCTGCGGAAAATGCCGTTCCGTTTTTGCAGGCGTAAAACGCCCTTCCGGCGGTGCTCTCCAGCGGAAGGCCCAGCAGCCGCAGGCGCAGAAGCCCGCGCTCATGTCGCACGCCAGCGCCCAGCGCGCCGCGTCCCGGTTTCGACGGGGCAGCCACGGATGGCCCAGCATCGCGTGAAGGACGCTGTGCAGCAACACCTTTTCCGCGTCTCCGGGCGTTTTTCACCGCCGCATGCAGCCACGCTTCCGGCGCATAGAAAAATACTCCGTCCGTTCCCGGCGCACTGCCCTCCCGCCATTCGAGCAGGCCCAGCGGCAGCGCCAGCAGCGGCAGGCGCTGATAAAGCCTGCCGCGCAAGATCTGATAGCAGCGTTCGCCGTTCGCCATGCGCCCACCTCCCGATGCAGAACTGTCAGAGATAGTATAGCACCTTCTCCGGCAATTCCCAAGGAAAATTACGCCCGCAGCGGCACAGGCTGCGTATTTCCGGCTGTATACGCCCGCTCCGGTCATGCATCATGCTCCCGGTACGCGCAAACGCCCATGCGCACGCATGGGCGTTTTGCATATTCACAGAAGCGCCGTGAAGCGGATGCCGCCGTCCGCGATCTCGGCGCGGACGCTGCCGCCGTGGGCCTCGGCGGTCGCTCTGGCAATGGACAGGCCGATGCCCGTGCCGCCGACGGCGCTGGAATGCGACTCGTCCGCGCGGTAAAACCGGTCGAAGAGCCGGGAAATGTCAAGGCTCTCTGCGCCGGAGCAGGTGTTGAACACCTGTATCTGTGCCCTTTTCCTGCCTTGGAGACGCGGAGCGAAATTTTGCCGCCCTCGTCGGAGTATTTGACGGCATTGTCCAGCAGAATGGAGACCATCTGCTGCACGGCCTGCCGGTCGCCGGTCAGGGAGGACGCCGTCCTCGATCTCCTGTGAGTACCGCTTCCCCTTCGCGGCAGCCAGCGAAGAAAAAACGGCTCCGTGATCTCCCAGACGGCGTCGCTCAGAGAGAATTCCGTCTTTTCCGGGAACGAATTTTCCTCGTCCAGACGCGAGAGCGTCACAAGATCCTCGATCAGCCGCGCCAGCCTTGCCGACTGCGCCTGAATGTTCTCCGCCCACTCGTCGCCGGGATACTCCATCGCCAGCACGTCCGCGCTGGTGGAGATCGCGGTCAGCGGTGTTTTCAGCTCATGTCCGGCGTTCGTGATAAACTGCTTCTGAACGCTCAGATTGCGCAGATAGGGCACGATGGCGCGCCGGGAGAAGAGCAGCACGAGCGCAAACACACCCAACAGGCACCCGCAGGCGATCGCTATGGTGAGCAGCAGAAGCGAACGGACGGCCTGCAGCTCCCGTTCCGAATTGAGGAAGATCACCGTCTTGCCGTTCGCCGTACTCTGCACGCGGAAGCGGTATCCGGCGTAGTAGCCGGAGGTCTTTCCTCCCGCAAGGACGGTGTCGGAATACGCTGCCGCTTCTTCCTCGGTGATGGACGCAACTGCGGTGCAGTTCACGCCTTCCTGTGTGCCGCCCGCGTCATAGCGCACGGAAAAATAGCGGAACGAATACTGCACCTCGCGGGAAAACTGCCGCCAGCTGTCGGGCAGCAGCGCAGCCGGGAGCTGCGTCCCGTCCGGCGCTTCAGGCGGATTCGACCCTTCCGGCTTCTCCGGCGGGGTCTCTCCCCATTTTCGGTATTCAGAAGCATTTGTTTGCAAAACCGCAAGCTCCATGAAAGCCCATACCTGCTGGTCGTGAACTGCGCGGATGAGGCTGCGGAAAAAGGCGGCACTCGACATCGTCGGCAAAAGCACGAAGCACTGCCTCGTGAAGGCCAAGACCGTCAACGCCTCCGGCATCGAGCTGACGGCGGAGCTGCGCACCAGGGGCGGTGAAACGGCCTTTGTAAACGAGCTGACGAGGCTTCCCAGCATCGGAAACGCCACGCTGGTCAGCTACAACGGCGAATACATGGGATAAGGAGGCAGAAGCATGATCGCATCCAGACATATTACCCGAATCGTTGCCGCCGTGATGGCCATTGCGGTCTGCCTCTGCTTCTGCGCGGCAGCCTTTTCCGAGAGCATCACGGCGGCGGCCGGAGGCTCCGGCATCACGATGGAATACGAAACCGCCCTTTTCGATACCGGCGAGGTGCTCAGCGTCAACATTCTCATGGACGAAGCCGACTGGGCCGACATGCTGGAAAACGCCATCTCGGAGGAATATTACTCCTGCACTGTGGAGATCAGCGGAAAGACCTTCTATCAGGTCGGCATCCGCCCGAAGGGCAATACCAGCCTCAGCAACATCGCCAACGATCCCACGACCGACCGCTACAGCTTCAAGCTGGAATTCGACCACTATGTGGAGGGTCAGACCTGCTTCGGGCTGGACAAGCTCGTTCTGAACAACAACTACGCCGACGCGACCAATATGAAGGAAGCCCTGATCTATGACATGTATCAGTATCTCGGCGCCGATGCCTCACTCTGCAATTACGCGAAGGTCAGCGTAAACGGCGAATACTGGGGCGTCTATCTGGCCTTGGAGGCCGTGGAGGACAGCTTTCTGCTGCGCAATTACGGCACGGAAAACGGCGCGCTCTATAAGCCGGACAGCATGAACATCGGCGGTGGAAAAGGTTTCGGCGATTTCAATACCGACGATATGGATTTCGGCGACACGGATTTTGGAAGCATGACGCCGCCGAATACGCAGGAAAATACCGATCAGACAAATTCTCCCGCCTTCCCAGGCCAGATGCCGGATACCTTTGACCCATCTCAGAGGCCGGATTCGAGCGGTGAAGCCTCAACGGAGTCTTCGGCCGGATACGGGAAAGGGCCTTTCATAAATTTTTGATTTCGGCGGCGGCATGGGCACGCCTCCGGAGCAGCAGCCGTCAGATACCGGCACCGATGCGGATACGGACGACTCTGACCGCCCGGTCAGCCGCCGGAATGGGCGGACGGTGAAATGCCGGACTTCGGCGAAGGCTTTGAGGCGGCTTCAGCAGCGCCTCCGGCGGCGCGGATCTGAACTATACGGGCGATGATCTCGACAGCTATGAAACAATCTGGGACGGCGAGGTCACGGATACGTCGAAGAAGGATCATAAGCGCGTCGTTGCGGCGCTGAAAAAACATTTCCGAGGGTACAGAGCCGGAGGAAAGCATGGACATCGACAACCTGCTCCGGTATATGGCCGTGCATGTCTTTTCCGTCAACGAGGACAGTCTGACCGGCAGCATGGCGCACAACTATTATCTCTATGAGTCTGGCGGCCAGCTCAACCTCATCCCGTGGGACTACAATCTGGCGCTTGGCGGCATGGGCGGCAGCGACGCCAGCAGCGTTGTAAACAGCGCCGTTGACGACGCCTTTTCCGCGACGGACTTTTTGACACGCTGATGTCGGACGAGACCTATCACGCGCAGTATTACGCCTATCTTCGCCAGCTCGTGGAGGAATATATCACCGGCGGCGCATTCGACGCATTCTATACGCGCGTCCGCAGCCAGATCGACACGCTTGTGGAGACAGACCCGACCGCATTTTACAGCTATGACGAATATCTGACCGCAGTGGACACGCTTTATCAGGTCGTCAAGCTGCGCGGGGAATCGATCCAGGGACAGCTGGACGGGACGATCCCCTCCACGGACGCGGAGCAGCGCAGCAGCGACGCGCTGATCGACGCCTCCGCGCTCGATCTGAGCGTGATGGGAACGATGAACACCGGCGGCCCCAGCGAACAGGCCGGTCGTTTCGAAAGGCCAAATGCAGATGCAGCAGCGGACACGGGCGCAGCGCCGGAGGGCGAAGATGCGCAGCAGCCGGAGTCTGGGAACGAGGACTCGTCCGCCGCTTTGCAGGCGGAGCAGGACGGCGAAAGCGCGGATGCACAGCCGCGCGGCGGCCCGGGCGCTTCGGATAGCCGGAAACGAGAGAATACCGGCTCGCTGTCTTGGCTCGTCACGGCCGCGATCTGCGCGGCAGTGCTTCTGGGACCAGCAGCGTTTGCTCTGCTGTACCGCAGACGGCCGCACTGACCCGCAGTCGCCTCCGGAGCGCGGTGCTTCCGCAAAAGCCGCGCTTTTCTCCCGGAAAACGCAGCTTTTTTTCTGCTTTACTTTTGACCGCATCTTTGCTATAATATTTGCGCAGTCAAGCTGCATCCCCATGCGCTCGTAGCTCAGTTGGATAGAGTGACAGACTCCGACGTTTCTGCCCCATTCGGCTGAGAGAATCCCAAAGCCGTTGATACGGCTGGGCTTTTCGGGTGTGAGGGCGATTTTTCGCTTGTTCCTTGACTACTGTTTGACTACCAATTTCAAAAAGCGATGATCGGCGTTTTGCCGTTTATCTCATAGATGCGCTCGTAGCTCAGCTGGATAGAGTGACAGACTCCGACGTTTCTGCCCCATTCGGCTGAGAGAATCCCAAAGCCGTTGATACGGCTGGGCTTTTCGGGTGTGAGGGCGATTTTCGCTTGTTCCTTGACTACTGTTTGACTACCAATTTCAAAAAACGATGACCGGCACACCGCCGTTTATCTCATAAATGCGCTCGTAGCTCAGCTGGATAGAGTGACAGACTCCGACTCTGTAGGTCGCACGTTCGAATCGTGTCGGGCGTACCAAAAATGACGTGAAATCATCTGATTTCACGTCATTTTTATATGATAATGTTTTGATTCCTTGCTTTTGCTGCATAGCGCAACCGGATAGAGCGTTTCAGCAGGGAGCTCAGATTTCCAAGTTGGTCTGCATGATCTGACTGGCTGCTTTTTTATTTTTGTCAAAGGCGTGGGTGTAGATGTCCAGTGTAGTCGACGGTTGGCTGTGTCCGAGCAATCCAGCAACTGTGCCGACATCCGTGCCGCTGGCGATGAACAGGCTTGCCGCCGTGTGGCGCAGGCTGTGGACATTCAGGTCCGTCGGCAGGTCGTTTGCCTTGAGGATTTTCTTGAAGCGCCATGTGAAGGTCGACGGTGTCATTGGGAGCTTCATACCTTTTCTGCGGAATACATAGTCATCTTTGGTCTGCTCACGCCGGTCGTAGTGTTCCGTTTCCGCTGCGCAAAAGGCTTCGTATTCGCGCAACAGGCTTTCCATCTCGGCGAAGAAGTACACATACCGATTACCGGCTTTCGTCTTTGGCGCTTTCACGATGATCTCGTCGCCGGTCGTTTTGACCGCGTTTCTGCAGACGTGGATGCTGCGCTCGGCGTAGTTGATGTCCTCCCACTTGAGTGCGCAGCATTCGCCGCGCCGCATTCCGGTCGCGATGATGAGCTTGAAGTAGGTTTCGTACAGGATGCTCACGGCCTCCAGCGCCTGAATCAGCTTTTTCACCGTTTCATCATCCGCGATTTTCTTTTTCCTCCTTCTGTCCTGCGTATTTGTAGGTGCGCCACGCGGGATTGTGATCAAGATAGCCGCCCTCCATCGCGTCGGAGAGGATGCCGCACAGACAGCTGTGGACACCTTCTACCGTCGCTTCGGAGAGCGGCTTTCCTGTCGCTTTATTTTTCTGCTTCCGCAGCTTTGTGTACAGGCTGCGGAAGTGTTCCGGCCGCAGATCGACCAGCTTGTAGCTGCCGAGATACGGTTTGAAGCGTTCAACGTCCTGCTTCTCGCGCACGAGCGTGGACTTCGCCAATTTGTCCGGAGCAATGGTTTGCAGCCAGATCTCGGTGTACTTTTCCAGCGTGATCGACCGGTCAATGTCCGGGTTTAGCTTTTTACAGCTCATCTCGAACAGCATCGCCTGTTCCTGTAACCACTTCTCCGTCTGCTTTGGCGTAAGGCCTGTGGGCGGCTTGACCGTCTTCTGCTGCGGATTGCGCCGCCGTCCGTCGGGCGTGTAACCCATCGAGACGACAAGCAAATAACTGTTTCCGCGTTTTCTGATACTTGCCATTTTGTGATTCCTCCTGTTTCGCTCAGCACGGCTGAGATTTTGTAACAGCAACAATACCAGAAAAATCGGGAATAGCGAGTAGGTTTTGAAGATTCTACGAAAAAGACAATTCGGGATGGGCAGAATTGACGATCAGAATCATAAGTTTCTTTGCAGGTACACCATATCCACCAGCTGCACCCCGGCCTCGTAGATAGGATGGTCATAGCGATCGGTGAAGAAGTTTGGGATGCGGTGGGAGCGGGTAAATCCGCATTTTTCGTAAAACGGCACGGTCAGCGGGCTATCGCCGGTGCCCACCTGCAAGAGAGCATAGTGACCCGCATATTTGCGCACAAGGAAGTCAATCAGTGCCTTACCGTAGCCCTTTCTCTGCGCTTCCGGCTCCACAGCAAGGTTCTTGAGCTCCCAGAATCCCGCCGCCCTCATCGGTGATGACGCATTCTGCTTTCACGCCGCCGTCCTCCAGCACATACATGGCCCCCGCTCCAGATAGCGGTCGATCATGTCCTCCTGCTCGTCCGCCAACAGCAAAAGCGGAAGGAATTGCTTTTTTATTTTCATGGATTTCTCGAATGTTCATAGGCTGCTGCTCCGATAATCTGGAATTTATAGATTGAAGGCTTCCTGGATCAATCTTGCGGCTTTGTCAGGTTCCATATCAGAATTATCGATCCTTAGGTAGTTATCAAAAGGAATCTCGCCTTCATAACTAACACACCTATGGTTTTTGTCATCATTGATTAAACGCTGATTTGAAGTCTCTATATCTCTTTTAGAAGCTTTATTTTTTAGTCTGTTCTCAGAAATATTCCTTTTTCAGTCTTATCTCTTGTGGAGCAATCAGTTCAACATAATAAAAATCGGTCCCGTATGGTTCAAATATACCTTTGATATGTTCAGATACTCCCATTCTGATGGCAGATCAAAATCCATCATTATTGTAAAAATCATCCCATAGTTATCGGAAGCCGCATAGTTCTTGAAAATCGTGTCACGTATTTCTGAGATTGTCTTTCCGTCGTATCTACCGAAAATCTCTATCACTAGTTCGATGGTCATGTGATTGTGAAAGAGCCTTAAATCCGTTATTTTCATCAGTTCCTGGCCAACTGTCATTTTCCCAACAGCAGCATCGCCAATTAAAAAATTAGTTTCATAAAACACCTCAACAAATTCCAATTTATTAAATTCATGATAGCACACACAACGCCCAGCTTCAATAAACGTTTTCTTTACGAAACCATCTGCTCCGCGTTTCTCTCTGTGTCGGAATCAGGCATTCTGCCATGCGCCTGGCGGCGTCCTGCTTGCGCTGCATCTGTGGGTGGCAGTAGGTGCGCTCCAGGAACGACGTATCGCCGTGACCGGCGAGGTCTGCGACCGTATTTTTGTCTACGCCCTCATGCAGAAGCGTCGAGACAAAGAAGTGGCGGAGCGTGTGCAGATGATAGGTTTTCGGCAGACCGATTTCCGCGAACAAGGCTTTCAGGTGCTTGCTGAACGTGTCCGGGTGGATGGGCGTGCCGTCGTCTTTTGTGAAAATGTATTCCGGGAATGGGATTCCGTTCTCGCCTCGGAGTCTCATCTTGCGGTAGCAGAACCCGCACAGCAGGCTGAACATTTCTTCGTTCATAGAAACGGTTCTGGTGCGTCCGTTTTTGGTTGTTCCCTCCTGTACGCCTTCACCCGAAACCGTGCTGCGGGAATGCTGGACAATGATATAGCCTTCGTAACTGCCAGTTACAATCACGTCCGACCAGCGCAGGGCGCACAGCTCGCCGCGCCGCATTCCGGTGTTGATGGCGAGAAAATAAAAGAGCTGAAACACCGGTTCTTCATAGCAGAGTGCCGAGAGGAATTTCTGCATTTCCTCCATCGTCGGGATCTCCTGTGCCTTGCGTTCTGCATCCGGCAGGTCGATCATGCGGGCCGGATTTTTCTCGATGATCTCGTTGCGTCTTGCGTCGCTGAGAACCGCTGATGCGACGGTCAGGTATTTCTGGACCGTCTTTTTCCTTGATCGGCTTGCCGCGGTAAGTCCGCTTGCGGAGCTTCGCCAACAGGTTTTCCAGTGCTATGGGGCGCAGCTTGTTCAGCTTGATCGCGCCGATCTCCGGGAAGACCGTTTCAAGCGAACGCCGGTAAAACGCAATTGTTCCGGGCGCATATTTCGTCTGTCGCTCCAGCCAGCCGCGGGCGTAAGTTTCAAACGTCATTTCAGCGTCCTCGCTATAGCCCTGCTTGAACAGGCGCTCCAACCGCTCGGCTTCGTGGTAGACATACTGCTCGACACCGCGCTTTGGTACAGAATCCGGCACCTGAATCGTTTTCGCCTTGCAGATTTTACGTCCGTCCGTGCGGTAGCCATTGCTGATGGTGATTTTATATTTCCGTTCAGATATCTGCTTGATGCTTGCCATAAATCTCCCCTACATCTTTTGTTCCATATTCAATCTTCGTGATCGTCCTCGGTATGACCGAGGGCAGTTTTCTTTTGCCGGAGCTTTTTCCGGCGCTTGCTGTCAATATGCAGCGGCATAGTCGTTCCGTCGTGCGCCGGCGCATCATCCGTCATCTGCTCCACAGCACAGCCAAGGCGCACAGCGCCGCGCACAAGATCACCGCTGTAATCGAGATCCACGCGCACGTCCGGATTTTCTTCCGCGTCTCCTGCACCGTATTCGAAAGCTGATTCTTCGTATCGTTCAGGATTGTGGTCAGGGCGTTCTTCGTAGTCTCGGTCAGCGCCTTGCAGCCGGAAGAATACTTCTCGTTCAGGCTCCCAGCCTGTTTCTCGAATTTTTCTGTACTCTCCTGCATCTCGTTCAATGCGGTCTGTGCGTCCTCCCGCGTCAGGAGCGTTTTCAAGTCCGCGTCCAGCTGCATCTGCTGCTGGAACAGATCGTGCTGCATTTTGAGCATCGCGTTCCAGTTCCGCTCCGTGACTATCACGCTGGGTTCCAGCCGTTGCGCCTCGTCCATCAGCTTTTTGTGCTGCGCCAACATTTCTTGTGTTGTCATTCTCCGTTCTGTATGCTCGCGGCAGTTGCATCGCTCATGGCCTTGATGGAGCTGCTGCTCACAATACCGTTCTTCTCCAAGTCGGTACAGCCGCTCCCCGACGAGTCCTCCGTCAAGCCGAACGGTGCGTGGTGGCGCGGCGCAATCATCACGATGCTGCTCGCTGCTGCGACGTATCCGTTCATGACGCAGCTCGGCCACGGCCTCCTGCCGCTGCCGGAAAACATCTTCCGCATGACGGTCGGCAACGGCTTCCTCAGCTGGTATTCTCTTCTGATCCTTATCATGCTGGTCACGTCCATCATCGGCTATCAGAAAATAAAAAGCGCGGCGCGCAGGACGGCTGGCAGAGCATGGGGCTCGGTACGGCTGCCACACCGGGCAAAATGGGCTGGGGCCTGCTCGGCCGCTGCGCGCTGCTGGTCCTGTGCATGCTGGCGTATCTGTACGTGCTGCTGTTTCTCTGCGAGAAGGCATTTTGCTGGACTTCCGGTTCATCTGGCCGTTCTTCAAGACCTTTGACGCAGCCCGGTTCGGACAGTTCTGCGTCTACCTTCCGGTCTTTGCGCTGTTCTTTATCCTGAACAACAGCAAGATCATGGCGTCTTCCCGCTGCAAAGCCACATATCAGCCGGGCTTCAAGGGGTTCCTCGGCTGCTGGTGGCGCAACGCGCTCATGATGGTCGGCGGCATTCTGATCATCGTGCTGATCGAATACATCCCGTTCTTTATGAACATCGCGCCGGGTGCAGATCTGCTGTTCGGCTCGACGTTCGGCGGCCCCTTCATGTCGCTGCTGATTCTGTTCGTGCCGCAGGTACTGGTGTTCAGCGTGCTGTGCACCTACGCCTACCGCCGCACCGGCAGCGTCTATGTCGGCGCGCTGACCGCAGCGTCGCTTGCCTGCTGGATTGTGACCGGCGGCTCGTCGATGCTCTAATCCGGATATACAAAAAGCTGCCCGGACGGGCAGCTTTTTTCTCGTTATTTTGTTTTTCTTCCAGATACGGGCCAAGATAGTCGGATGCACGACCAAGAATCGAGAGCATACACATATCCGCCTCATATGCGTCCCGCCGCGCGATCGCCGCGGTCAGCAGCTGGAACTTCGGGATGCTCAGCCGCAGCTCCTCGCGGTTTTTGTAATGCTCCTGGATCAGATTTCGGATCATCTTCTCAAAGCTCTGGAACACCATCGCATACGCCAGATTCCCCGAAATTTCGATCAGGCATTTATGATACAGATAAACGGCCTCTGCCGCCTGTGCATCGTCTGCAGCATAAATCGCCTCCGTGTGTGCCTGAAGCGTCTGTAAGGACGCGGGGGTCAGCTTTGCACACGCCAGTCTTGTGCATTCGCGCTCAATGAGAATCCGCGCTTCCATCAGATCCTTGAACAGTGCGCTGTCAATCAAGCCGGAATCGAACCCCATAATTGCCGACAGAGTTTCCGGCGTCGCCTGCTGCACATATTCTGCCACAAATGCGCCCTTGCGCGGGACAATCCGCAAAAAGCCCATGCGCGCCAAATCCAACATTCCCTGATTGACGGCCCCGGCTGAAACCAAGCTGTGCGGCAAGTTCACGTTCGGGTGGCAGACGATCACCCGGTTTACGCTCACCGGAGAGAATCTGCTTTTTCATAATTTCGATAAAGCTTGCTTTTCGGTTTTTGTGCTCGCCTGCCTGCATACGATCCCCCCACGATACCTTTGGTGTATATTCTATAATGCCATGGGATCGAAATCAAGCATGGTCTTGATAAAATGACCACAAACGCGACAGCCCGTCCGCTTCCGCCCGCAGTGCGGGCAGTTTCGGGGGGATAAAAAGGCGCTTTTTGCTGCTGTCAAAAATGGAATGACGCTGTTATTCACCAGGAGCCGCAAAAAGCCAGTAAAATCAAGGATAATTTTGACGCTATTACGATTTCGGGAGGGCTTGAGCATGAAAACGGAAGAAAAAAAACAGCATATGGCCCACACGCGACTCGGTCAAGGACTACTTCCCGCTGCCGAAAGAAGTTTTCTCGCTGGGTCTGAGCGCAGCAGAGATCGCCATTTATGCCTACCTGCTGTTCTGCGAGGATCGCCAGACGTTCCAGTGCTGGCCGAGCTATCGGAAAATCGGCGAAGCGGTTGGGCTGAGTCCGAACACCATCCGGCCAATTCAGACGGCGCTTCCGTGCTTTTTGCGCATGAAGGCCGCGAAGTGAGATTGCCAGATGCGTTGTTTTGCTGCATCGCTCATGTTCATGGATACTTGAAAGTGAAACGAATGGCGCGTATTTGAAATTGCCCCGACTTGGATGCCGTGCGATAATGCACACGATAACCCATACAGACGGAGGACACAGACGTGGCAAAGGACTTTTCAAGGTTTATCAATTTTCCGCACAGGCCGTGCGGGCCGGATGGAACGCGGATAACAGCAGGCAGAATGCATATTGAGCTGTGCCGCAGGGCAGTGGCCGAGGGAATGGTGCTGCTGGAAAACCGTGATAACGCGCTGCCGCTCCGACAGGGAGAAGCGGTTGCGCTATTTGGAAATGGAAGTGTGGATTATGTCAAAGGCGGCGGGGGAGCGGTATTGTATATGCTCCATATGTGCGGAATTTTTATGAGGGCTTGCGGATAAAGGAGGCGGAGGGTAAAATCAGGCTTTTCCATCCGCTTTCCGATTACTATGAGGATTACCTGCGCAGCGCGCCGGAGCGGGAAGAAAACCCTTATCAGGATTTTGTCCCGCTTCCGGAAGCGCCGATTCCGGAGGGACTTTTTTGCGCGCCTGGCAGAGCTGCAAAACAGCAATTATCGTGTTTAGCCGCATTACCGAAGAAGGAAAGGATCATATGTTGCACGTTTCGCGTTAGATAATATTACCGAGAAAACGCCTGTGAATGAAGAAAAGGTGCTTTCTATAACATTAAAAGCTTATTCGGACAGTAATATACAATTTCGACTGGTCGAGATAAAGGACAATTACGGAACGATACTGTGTTTGGCAAAGCCAAATATTGATATTGCAGTAATGTTAACAAAGCTGTGTGTCGATGTGGAGATCACCATGAGCTGTAGATGTACAATAGGCTATAGTAAACCCGGCAGAGGATTTAAAAGGTTAGCTGGATTGATGCAGCAGGCGAATGTTACGCTTTATAGCATGCTTAAAGAAAAAGCTTCTTGTCCGATTGCAGGATACGAAGATATTCATCCACTGAATGCGCACAGCCAAGAGGATATTCAAATAGATATTCTTGAATGGCTGCAAATAAATGATGAGCTTACTGATACGGGCGAAAGTGACCAACGTTTCCTTAGTAAACGAAGCATTCAGGAAATTGAGAAAATTGACTGGAAATTGCAAGATTTCCTGAAAGAGCAGGATGTTGAGTTTATCTTACACGCGAATACAAATGATGCAATCCGGCGAATCCTCAAGTGCCTTCGGAATGCGAAACAGAGCGCGAAAGATGATGCTTCACATGTATACAGCAAAAACGTCAAAGCAATGAGAGAATATATCTTAAACCATTTTTTTCGGAAAAGATATCCGCAAAAGAAGTTGCAAAAGCGGTGTTCCTCTCTGCCAGCTATGCCAATGCACGTTTTACGGAAGAATGTGGAATTACGATATTTGAGTATACGACTGCGCTACAATGCGGCGTGGACGTGAAAACGGTCTCCACGATGCTCGGCCACAGCAGCGCGGGCTTCACGCTGAACGTCTACACGCACTCGACCAGCCGGATGCAGCAGGAAGCGGCTAGAATCGTCGGAAAGGTCATGCCAAAGATGCTCGAGCGTTGAAAACCGCAATAATAAACTCCCGGCTGCCTGAAAAAAGCAGCTGGGATTCTCGTTATTCTCTCATTTTGTCCAACCAGACACGTTTCGTCCCATCGCCGTTGGCGTCAGGGTTGGCGTCAATGTCGCTGTGTGGAGGACACGCAGATTTCTGCTCAGTCGGTATTCTCCCCGGAAGTCCGCACGAAACTTGCAGCAGGAAGGTGGATTCGCTTTTTCTGCGGAAAAAGCCACGTGCGACAGTCCACTGGACTGTCGCCAAGAGCCGCCTTTCGAATCCACCTTCGCCTAAAATCAAAAAATTCCGACCATCCAGACGGATGTTCGGAATTTTTGGTGGGGGAAGGTGGATTCGAACCACCGAAGTCACTGACAACAGATTTACAGTCTGCCCCCTTTGGCCACTCGGGAATTCCCCCATATTCAGTTGGCTGGCTGCTGTAAGATTGGAGCTGGTAGACGGATTCGAACCCCCGACCTGCTGATTACAAAGAGTAGAAAAATTCTGAAAATATCGTTTTCTGGACGTTTTTGATCGTTTTCGCTAGAATTGAAATACTCTTCCACGTCCCTGTTTCCACTGCTTCCGTCCGCTCGTTTCCGCGTGTGGGTCACGGTGTGGGTCAGCCGTTTTTGCAAGTCCGCCGTGTAAAGACGCCCCCAAATACCATTTCATAAGAACGCATGGTACTTTCCCACGCCAAACTTCAGCTTATCGGGAAAATACCACACGCAAAAACTGCGCCGCTGTAAACAAAGATTAAGCCTATTTATAAGCAGCTGTTACTCGACCCAGTTTTCAACTTCCAAATCAGGTACGCGCTCAAACTCGCGGACATTGTTTGTCACAAGAATCATGTCCTCAGATCTGGCGTGCGCAGCAATCAGCATATCCAACGGACCAATCGGTGTTCCGCCGCTCTGAAGATAGGCTCGAATTTCGCCGTACTCGGAGGCGGCTGCCGTTCCAAAGGGAAGGATGCTCAAGGGAACCAGAAAGCGAAGCAGCGCCTGCTCGTTTTTTGCGGGATTGGAACTGTGCTTCATCCCGTACTCCAGTTCCGCCAGTGTGATGGAGGAAATGCAGACGCCGCTGTTCAGTTCCTTTTTCAGTCGCTGCAATACCTGCTCCGGCTTGTTCTTCATCGCGTAGATGCAGATGTTGGTGTCCAGCATATACGTCACAGATGTTCACGCTCCTGTTGGATGCCCTGATCCCGGCCATCCTCAAAAATATCGTCGGTGAAGCTGTTCAGTCCGTCCATAAAAAGTCTGCCACATGGACTCCATCGGCACGAGGATCACGGCGTCACCGAGCTGCTGGACGATCACTTCATCTGTATTGAAGCGAAATTTCTTCGGAAGCCGCACGGCCTGACTTCTCCCATTTTCAAAAATCTTTGCTGTTTCCATCGTGATCACCTCCTAAACAGTATATATCACAGTATATACTATCTGTCAATAGGAGAATCTGATTCTCTCTCAACCGAAGTGTATCGACGCAGATTTCAGTGTGTAGAGTATACTGAGAACGCAATCATAGAGTACAGAAGGAGGGATGAAAAATGGAACTGTCAAAGAACGATTGGAAACTGTTCCGAGAGAGGCTTCCCGGCTGGCAGGGACGCTATATGGACAAGCTCACCCGTGAGTATGCCGAATTTTTGACCAATGACAGCCGCCAACCATCAGAACGTTTCTGGGCGCTGAATAAAAGAATACGTGAGGATCGGAGAAAACCGGGGGTGCAGCTTGAAATCCGAAAGCAGAACGTTGTGTTTGATCTGGCGCACCTGATCGCGGATGGTGCAGTTTTGCTGGATGAGCTCGATGGCTTCAGCGAGGAACTGCGGAATATGGTTTGCGTTTTGTGCAGAAGAATCGAATTGGAAGAACAGCAGGATCAATAACTATGCCCAATTAAAAATAGAATAATAGACGGTAAGATGCGCGTGCTTCAGAAGAATAGACTCATTGCCATTGTCAGAGTAAAGAAGCCGAATATAATTGATACCGGCAGCAAGGAGAAAAGCCCTCGCTGCCGTTTTTGTATGACCATCGCCAACGTTTGGCGGTGATCATTTTGTGTTCCTGAAATTTTTTTAAAACAGGCTGGTCAAAACGCAATTTCTGTCGGATTAAATACGAGGACTTTTCAAACGCTAACGATTGAATTTCTGGGTCAACATAATGGTATTACTGAATCGTCATGTGTGATATACCCTCCTGCTCGCTACGCGCAGGTAACCACATCTATGCGTTTACAGATTTTGATATTCAACCGGTGAAAGACCGCTGATTTTCCGGAATACACGGCAGAAATATTTTTCATCTGTATAGCCGACCAGATGGGCGATTTTTTGACACGCGGTAATCTGTTGTCTTCAGCAGGATCTTCGCCTGTTCCACACGAGTCTCCGCAAGGAAATTCATAAGTCCGACATGATAGCGCTCCTTGAACGCGCGCGACAAATACGACGGGTTGCGGTAATACCGTGCAGCCAGCGAGGAAAGCGACAGCTGTTCGGCATAGTGCAGCTGGATCTCCTGCCGCACCTGCGTGCAGACGTCGTCGTCCTGTCCGGACGTATCCGGCTTTCCGGCAAGCGCACCGGCTTGCTCCAGCAGATACGCGTTCAACTGTTGTGGATCCAGTCTCAGCTGCTCATCCAGAACCGGCAGCAGCGCCTGACTTGGCAGAAACGCCGCCCGCGTGCGAACTGGCTGTGGGTTGGCCTGCAGATAGCGGCTGCAGCGTTCGCACAGTGCCTCCCACCACGTCTGTAGGCTCTGCAGCGTCAGCGGCAGGCCGCTCAACTGCTCCAGACAGGAACGCAGACAGGCCTGCACCTGCTCGCGCGAGCCATGCGCGGCGGCTTCAAAAAACGAATCCGGCAGGACAGGCAGCTGCCCGGCACAGCTGTCTGTCTGCTCTGTCAGGCAGGCGGACTGCGTCTGCGTGATGAGCGCCTGCCCAGCCGCGCTCAGACTGGCGCAGTCCCACACGGCGTTATACTGCAGCGTGTAACGCGGCAGCAGGCCAAAGGTCTCGCGCAGGATAGCCAGCACCTGACCAGCGGCCTGTTCCTGCTGCTTTGCGCTGCCGGCCAGAAGCAGATACAGCAGATTCTGGCTGCCGACGCCAATCAGCACGTGACCGCGGCGGTTCTTCGCCAGAAGCTCTTGCAGCGCAGCGGTAATCTGCTTCTTCTCTGCTGTCTCGGCGCCGCTGAGCACGTGGACGCAGAACAGATTCAAGACCATCAGGCCCGCCGGACTCGGCAAGAACTGTGCGGCCGGACTGTTTGCAGGGAGCTCGGCATCCCCCTCGGCACACAGCGCAAGCAGAATTCGCTCGTCCGCGTCCGGCACCTGACGGTCATCCGGCTTCGGCGGAGCCGGAATGCGCAGCTTTTCCGCGGCGCGGCGCAGAACGGCGTCCAGCTGTGCAGGCTGGATGGGCTTGAGCAGATAATCCAGCGCACCCAGCCGCATGGCGGAAATGGCATATTCAAATTCATTGTAGGCGCTGATAACAATCACCTGTGCCTGCGGCTGGTTCTGATGGAGCCACTGCATCAGCTCAAGTCCGTCATGCTGCGGCATGCGGATATCCGTGATGATGATCTGCGGGCGGCTGCGCCGCAGGCAGGTAATGGCCTGCTCGACCGTCTCCGCCTCCAAAACCTCATCAATATCATAGAGCGTCCAGTCTGCCAGCAGTCGGATCGTGCTACGCGCGGGCTGCTCATCGTCAACAATCAGTGCCTTCATGCTCGTTCTCCTTTCTCGGCAGGCGGAGCGTCAGAAGAAACCCGCCGCGCGGCCGGTTCTGCACGTCAATTGCGGCGCTCTCGCCATAATACAGCCGTAGGCGCGCACACGTGGTGCAGATACCGATATGATCGGACTGGCGCAGGTCTGCACCGGCGTCTGCAAGCTCCGCGCGCAGCCGCTGCAAAGACGCTTCGTCCGCACCTGCGCCGTTATCCTCGACTGTGATTGTAAGCATTGGGCCGTCGGCGCTGGCTGTGAGCAGCAGAAAGCCGTTTGTCCGGTTTTGCAGATGGCCATGGACGAAGGCGTTTTCCACCAGCGGCTGCAGCAGCATCTTGGGCACCGGAAGCTCCAACAGCTCCGGCGGAGCCTGGACAGAATAGACAAAGCGATCCGGGAAGCGAAGCTTCTGAAAGTACAGATAGTGCTCGGCAAACGCAATCTCCTGCGACAGAGGCACCTGCGAGCTTTCAAAATCCATGCAATACTGCATCAGACTTCCGAAGCCCGCCAGCTGGGTATAGATTTCGCGGTTGCCCACCTGCAGTGCGCTGACGCCGATAGACTGGATGGTGTTGTTGATAAAATGTGGGTTGAGCTGGGCCTGCATCGCCAACAGCTGGCTGCTCTTATTGCTGAGTTCAAGCTGATACCGCTGTAGGATCAGTGCATTGATATTATCCATCATTGTCTGGAACTGTGTGATAAGCCGGCCGATCTCATCAATGCGGGTTGTGGAAATCGGATCCGTCATATCGCCCTGTCCGATCCGCTCCATATGCTGCACCAGACGGACAATGGGCGCGGTAAAGCGTGCGCTGATGATAAAAAGCGCAGCGGAGGACACCAGCAGGACAATAAAGGCAATCAGCCACGTGAGCCGGATCAGCTGCGTCGTCCCGGCGCTCAGGACAGCCGCCGGTGTGATCTTCAGCAGATACAGCGTGCCGCATTCGAGCGAAAGCGGCGAATAAAACAGCAACTGCGTTGCGCCGGAGCTGTCTGTCAGCTCAATATGGCCGCCTGTGTCTGGCAGCGCTTCAACTGTCTGTGCGGTCAGGCAGGACGGCGCATCCGGAGCAAAGACAGGCGTCCCATCGGACAGCAGCAGACAAACAGTCTCCTGCGCATTTGTCTTGAGCTTCTGCATGACGGAATCCAGATAGTCCGTCGTCAGATCGATATCGATCTGGCCGATATATGTATCCTCCGGCACGCGCCAAAGCGTGCGGTGCAGTGAGACAACATCCTGCGGCTGCTGACGCTTGACAGTACCGACGCCGTAGTTGGAGCTCTGGTGCAGAGGCTCAATCCAGAGCTGATGCTGCTCCGGCGCAGCATCCACATTGCTTTTGGAAAACACGGAGGAGCGCACCAGATAGCTGGCATGCTGGCTGTCCGCGTACAGATGCGCCTGATAAATGGTCGGGTCGGAAACAGCTGAAGCCTTAAGCGTGAGATTCACATAGGAATCAAGCTCATAGCCCGGCGCGCTGTCCGTTGACAGGCGCTGATAGAGCGCGGAATTGGAATACGGAACGAGCAGAAGCGTCTCGACGTTGTGCAGATAATTTTCAAGATTCTGCGCGCCCTGATACACCAGATTCTCCGACGTCGCGATGACCGTGCCGCGCGCGTAGCGCTGCATCATTCTCGAAATCAGCACCGTCAGCGACAGCACAATCGCGCAGATAGCCGCAAACAGCAGCAGCCACAGCTGCCAGCGCAGACGTGAACGCACAAATTGCCGCACAGACGGTCTGTCGGCAGATGGATTTTGGCCCATGGCAAAAGCTCCTGTTCGTGCATATTTTTTTAGATTATAACATGAGTGGTAAAAATAATCCACCAACTTTGTCAAAATCGTGGGTGTTTATTTTTTGATTGGCCGGATACAATGGAGCCAGCCCAGATGAGAAGGAGCGCGATGCCAGTATGAAAACGCATAAAGGACGGGTTCTGCAGAGCAGACTGGAGGGCGCTGTGTTTATCGGCCCTGCGCTGCTGGCGTTCTTGCCGGTTGTTGCGATCCCGTTTCTCTATTCCGTCGTTCTGTCTGTTATGGAATGGAACGGCATTTCCGATGAAATTACGTTCGTCGGGCTCAAAAACTACATTCGGATTCTGACAACAGACGCAGACTTCAAGCACGCCTTCTGGTTCACGGTGCGCATAACGGCAGTGTCCGCCGTTATCTCCAATATCCTAGGTCTGTTTTTTGCTGCGCTTCTGACGAAAAAGCTCAAAATCCGCAACTGGGGCCGTACGGCGCTGCTGCTGCCGAATATCATGAGCGGCGTTATTCTCGGCTATATCTGGCAGTTTATCTTTACCCGCGCATTCCCCGCGCTGGGTGAGCTTCTGGGCTGGGGCGTATTCCAGCAGAGCTGGCTCGGCACGCCGCAGACAGCCTTCTGGGGCATCGCCATCGTAAGCATCTGGCAATGGACCGGCTACACCATGATTATTTACGTCGCTGGCATCAACTCCATCAGCGCAGATGTGCAGGAGGCCGCCATGCTTGACGGCGCGACGGGTCTGCAGAAATTTTTCCGCGTAACGCTGCCGCTTATCATGCCTTCCGTGACCATCTGCCTGTTCTGGACGATCACGCGGGCGTGCACCATGTTCGATCTGCCGTTCGCGCTCACGGCCGGAGGCCCGTTCCGCTCGTCGGAGACTATCGCCATGAATATTTACACCGAAGCCTTTACCAGAAATAATTACGGACTCGGCTCGGCCAAGGCGATGCTGTTCTTCGCGGCGGTTCTGATTGTCGCCCAGCTTCAGGTATTTGTTACCTCGAAACAGGAGGTGCAGGCATGACAACACGTAAAACAAAGCAGCGCGCCGCAAACGCCGCGCTTACGATTTTCCTGCTCACCGTCAGTATCATCGTGCTCAGCCCCCTGCTGCTGGCGCTGCTCAATTCGTTCAAAACGCTCTCGGAGATCACCTATGACGTGGCCGCCCTGCCGGAAACCTGGCAGACAGCCAACTATGAACGTGCATGGAACAGCCTGAATTTCCCGCGGGCGCTGCTTAACTCGCTGCTCGTAACAGTTCTGAGCAACGCGGGCGTTGTGCTCATCTCCTCCATGGCGGCATACCGCATCGTCCGCCACCCGACGCGCGGCAACCGTGCGCTCTACAAGATTTTTCTGGCGGAAATGATCCTGCCGTTCCAGGTAGTCATGATCCCGCTGACCATCGTGATCAAAAAAATGGGACTGATCGACTCCATCGCAGGCGTTGTGTTTGCCTACCTCGGCATGGGCGTCGCCATGGGTGTGTTTACCTACTGCGGCTTTATCAAGACAGTTCCGCTCGACATTGAGGAGGCTGCCCGCATCGACGGCTGTACGGAGCTCGGCACGTTCTTCCATGTGGTCTTCCCGCTGCTGCGTCCGACGACCTATACGCTTATCGTCATCAATACCTTCTGGTTCTGGAACGATTTCCTGCTGCCGAAGCTGATTCTTTCCTCGGAGCAGCTTCGCACGATCCCCATCGCGATTCATTCGCTTATGGGCCAGTATATCATGCAGTGGGATCTGGCGCTGCCGGCGCTGATGATGGCGATTCTGCCGGCCCTCATCGCGTTTTTGGCCATGCAGAAAAATATCGTCGCCGGGTTGACAGCCGGTGCAGTCAAGAGTTGATTCCGCGTAAGCGAAACAATAAAAAATCATACAGGAGGAACTTCAAGTGAAAAAGATTCTTGCCCTCGCCCTTGCGATGCTTCTGGTGCTGGCCGTGTTTGCCGGCTGCGCCGCCAAGCAGACGACACAGCAGACGGCCGACACTCCGGCTGACGCTCCCAAGTCCGACCCCGCCGCAGACGCCGCCTCCGACACCGAACAGCCCGCAGCCAGCGGAGAAAAGAAAACCGTAAAGATCTTCCAGTATAAAGTAGAAATCGCCGATCAGCTTCTGGCGCTCGCCGACGAGTACATGCAGCTGCATCCGGAGATCAATCTGGTTGTCGAATCCGTCGACTCCACCGACTATAACACACTGCTCAAGACGAAGTTCGCCAGCGGCGAAGCGCCTGACATCTTCAACAATCAGGGCTACACCGAATTCGAGCTCTGGCAGAGCAAGCTTGAGGATCTGAGCGATCAGCCCTGGGTCTCCAACATGGCCGAATTCACAAAGGAAGGCATCAGCGACGCCGACGGCAAGATCTACGGCCTGCCGCTCTACCTTGAAGGCTACCAGTTCTGCTACAACGTCAAGCTCTTTGAAAAGGCCGGCATCACCGAGCTGCCGCGCACACTCGACGAGCTCGAGGCTGTCTGCACACAGCTTGAGGACGCGGGCATCCCCGCCATCATCAACTCCCTTGGCAGCTGGTACAACATGGGCGTGTTCGGCGCGAATGTTGCCGTTGCTCATCAGCCGGACGTCAAGGCCTTTATCGAAAACGTCACAAACGGTACCGAGAAATTTGAAACCAACGAGGTCTTCAACGAGTGGGTAGATCTTGTCGATCTCATGCTCCGCCATACCTATAAAGATCCTCTAACCACCAGCTTCTCTGACCAGATTTCCCGCATGGCCAACGAAGAGGCCGCCATCACCCTCTGCAACAACGGCGCATGGCTGAGCTTCATGCAGATCAATCCTGATATCGAGGTTGGCTACTTCTCCATTCCCATCAACAACGATGCAGATTACAATGACGTTCTGTTCGCGGGCGTCAGCACATACTGGGTCGTGAACAACGAATCCGAGTCGAAGCAGGAGGCCAAGGAGTTCCTTGACTGGCTGACCTCCAGCGAACGCGGCCAGTATTATTTGGTGCAGGAATTCGGCTTCGTCAGCGGTCTGACCAGCATTCCGGCTCCAGAAGAATACGTCGGCCCGCTGAGCGCAGCTGTTGCTGAAGCTGTCGCAGCTGGTAAGACGCTTGGCTGGGAATGGCCCCGCTATCCCGCCGGTATGACCGAGGAATTCGGCGTCGGCATCCAGAAGTACGCATCCGGCGCGTGTACCAAGGAGCAGATGCTCGAGGGCTTCACGCAGTCTTGGAAGAACCTGGCCGGCTGATCCGCATAAAACTACAACCGGCCGGCGCATGCCGGCCGGTTTTTTCAAACCGGAACGAACCGGAAACAAATCAGAATGAAGGAGTACAACAATGATTATTGAAAAATTTGGCTGCATTCCCTTCGGCGGCGATTACTGCCCGGAGCAGTGGGATGAGGCAACGTGGCAGGAGGACATCCGCCTCATGCAGGAGCTCGGCGTCAATACGGTGACAATCAACGTGCACAGCTGGGTCATGAACCAGCCAGCCGAAGGTGTATTTGATTACAGCAAACTTGATAAAATTGTCGATCTGTTGACAGACGCGGGCATCCGGATCATTATGGGCACAGCTACAACGGCTGTTCCCAACTGGATGGGCAAAAAATACCCCGAGATCATGATGACGGACATCAATGATCTGCATTACACAACCGGTCGCCGCGAGATCTACTGCACCAACAGCCCAGATTACCGCCGCGAGATCAAAACCGCGGTTGAGCATCTGGCTGAGCACTATCAGAGTAATCAGAACATCAAACTCTGGCACATGGCAAACGAGGTTGGCCTCGTCTGCTACTGCGACAACTGTGCAAAGGCCTATCGCCGGTATCTAAGGAAGAAATTCGGCACGCTGGACAATCTCAACGAGCAGTGGACGACCGCCTTCTGGGGCCACACCTATACCGATTGGGAGCAGAGCGACCCGCCCAAGACCACAACAGAATTCGCCCCCAATATGAACGGCATCGACGGCTTCGACTGCCATTTCCGCTCGACGGAAGCGATTGAGTATCTGCGCTTTTTCTCCGAATCCCTGCGTGAATGCTACGAAATCGAGCGCGACGCAATCCGCAAATATATCCCGGACGCGCTTGTAACGAACAACTTCCAGTTCCGCACGCTGGATTACCGCCGCGTCTGCGCCGCTTCCAGCGTAATCGCCTACGACAGCTATCCTGCCCCTGACGAGCGTCCGGCCAAGAGCGCCATGTGCTACGACATCTGCCGCGGACTGCACACGCCGGGGAAGAACTTCATGCTCATGGAGATGACCCCGAGTCAGGCAAGCTGGGCACAGACGGTTCCGGTCAAGCGCCCCGGCGAGGTCGAGTTGATCGCACTCAAGGGACTCGGTCACGGCGCGGATTCCTCGCTGTTCTTCCAGATCCGCAAAAACCGTAGCGGTTTTGAAAAATTCCACGGTGCCATGATCGACCACTGCGGCCATGTAAATACCCGCACAGGCCGCGAACTGCAGAGTCTGGCAAAGAAACTCAAGGCAATCGAACCGTATCTGTCCGAGACGCATGTGCACGCAAAGGTCGCCGTGATTCTGGACTTTGATACCATGTACGGCGTGGAGATCCCCTGCTCGATCCAGAAGCGCATGAATTACATGAACGAGGTCGAGCATTATTACCGCTATTTCAACGAACGGAATATCGCCGTCGATATTCTGCCGGCGACAGCCGATCTGAGCGGCTATTCGCTCGTCGTTGCGCCGATGCTGTACATGCTGCCGGAGAGCTTCGGGCAGGAGATTACGCGCTATGTGCAGGCTGGCGGCAGCTTCGCCACGACGTATTACAGCGGCATGGCCGATCTCAACGACTGCCTCTATCCGGGCGGATATCCGGGCATTCTGAAGGATGTCTGTGGCCTCTGGGTCGAGGAAACCGAGGCGCTGACGGCAAAGCAGCACAACCGTGTCAAAACGGACAGTGCGCTCGGAGGGCAGGATTACAGCTGCGGCTTCATGTGCGACGTGATCCATCTGACGGACGCAAAGAGTCTCGGCGTTTATGCGGAGGACTTCTACGCCGGTACTCCCTGCATCTGCGAAAACAGCTTCGGCGCTGGCCGGGCAATTTATATCGGCACCAAGCTCGAAGCGGACGGCGTTGACGCTGTGCTGGATTATGCCGTGCGGGGAACCGATGTTACGCCTGTCCTCGCGGCTCCAGGCGGTGTGGAGGTCTGCCTGCGCGAGGGCGAGAAACACAGCCTCCTCTTCCTCGTCAATAATACGACAGACACGCGTACTGTTGCGATTCCGGCCGGTTGGGAAGCGCTTGCGGGCGAAGCGCCGGAAAACGGCGTGCTGACACTCGGCGGCAAGAACAGTGCTGTTCTGCTGCAAAAATAATCACATCGCAGAAAATGGACTCAGGGAGCATCCCCTGAGTCCGTTTCAGTCTGTCAGGAAACCTAGCTTGGTGTTAGATTGAATCCCTCAAGGATCTGTACGTCACGACTTTGTGAGGTCATATGAACACGAATCAGTAAATATTTTGGAAGCGCATATTCCTTGAAAAAATAAAACGAGTAAAAAATCGCTCTGCCGAATGCAGCGCTTGGCAGGATGGCTGTACGTTCAGGGGACGCATACTTCTGTGATCTGTTTGATTTTGAACAGTTCTTCTTCGAAAAAGCGGTATTTGCCAACACCTTGACAGTATCCAAAATCTGAGACGGTTGGGACGCGACGATCAGAATGCTTGGCACAATCCTGCCGCGCAAACCCAGCTGAGCGTTATTTCTGTAAGTGTCTGTAAGGGCCTGGACGCAACCCCAATTGAGTACACTGATCTGGTGCAGATGCTTTTCTGCCAAATCTGCGCGTACCGGAAGCACCTATCCTTTTAATGCGGCTTGTCCTCCGGGATGCCGTGCAGATACCGATCAGTCAACATGCACTGCTCCAGAGGGCTAAACGCGATAGTGCCTTTTGCAGCCGGGCGACAGCTCCCCGCAGAATGTTTTGCTCGATAGTATTTGAAACTCAATTATGTTTTGGTCATTATAATCATAAGTCAAGCTGGCGTTGAACTTGGAAGTTCAACGCCAGCTGAGTAACCGCTGATAACCGCAGGTGATTGATTCAGCGGTTACCTGATGGGATGGAGCGAAGGCTCTTTACCGCGTTGAAGCATGCGGCGGGGGCTGATTTGATGTTATTCAAAGTCGCCGTACAGCCATTGCTGGCTGCTGCCGGTAAGACGGTAATGGATCTCAAAGACGTCGCTGTCTGTGCCGCCGCTTCCAATGGAAACTGCACAGTCAAGCCATGTTTCCGTTTCGGATACTGCTGCGCCGATGCTTTCCAGCGGAATGACCATCTGAATCCGACCCGCTGCAGGCGACCACTCGACTCTTGCGCCGCTTTCCGTATTGGAAAAGGCCCACGCGGAACCGCTTATCTCATAGCGATCAACTGTTGTTGAATCGCTGCTTCTGACGAATGCCTTTGAAAAGCTGTGCGGCAAAGACGTTCCGTTCAGGGTCGACGTAGTGCCTGCCGCGCTTTCGGTACTGCTTCGGATATGAGCCCCGACCTGGAAAACCGTTTCCGCACAGTACGCAGGCAGACTGCCGGATTCATTATCAACACGGATATAAAGATTGCTCATATCGTTTGTGATGTACACCTTCTGAATCGATAGATCGCTTGACACAGCGTCTGCGCAGGCGTCCAGATAGTACGGCACAAATTCGTACTGCGTCCAGTCTCCCTCGCAGCCGTCATGAACTGCAAGTTCCTTATAGCAGCCCGCGTTGGAGCGATCCGGAATGATCCGCATATCCAGATCGCCGTTCCAGACAAGCGCCGCCAGAATGAAGGATGCCGCAGTCGTCGGCTCCGTGGCGGTCGAAACACAGGGCTTCTCGGTAACATCGCTGACGCATTCCCCGGTGAACATATATCCGGCGCAGGTTCTGTGCAGATTCCAGTCGAAGATATTCTCTGCTTTCTGACTGTCGCCTGTGTAGGCGCTGCAAATCGCATTCCAGTTCGAGATCTGAGGCCAGCTCGGGGAAACTTCGACAGCTTCGTCACCGGACGGACTGTAAATACTGTCCTTGCTGTAGTAGGTGTCCATTGCATACCGGGCCATGCCGTATTCATCATCCAGGAGATCCGCTTCAAAGGCGCTGATCGTGTCACGGGCTCTGGAGGAATTGATGTCAATGATGCCTGTAGTGAACAGAATAAGTCCGGCGCCATCCTTGATTCTCGACACACTGTTGTCCCAACGGATATCCTTGATAAAGTACTTTCCCTTTGGATACCAGAGGCCATTTGCAAGCGTGTCGTCTCGGTTGATTGCGGATTTGATGGTGCTTGCTGCGCCGTTATAGCTGTCAGCGAGTCCTTGCAGACCCTTCTGCGCAGCCATTTTACCCATTGCTTCAAGCCCGGCGGCGTAAAAGTGCCTGCGTGTACATATAGACGCCGTAATTATCCATATCCTCAAAAATACTGAAATCCTGCAACCCGAACCCGTTGCTGTCAATATTGTTCATCACATAGTTCGCCGCTGCAGTCAGCTGCGGCCAGAGTTCGTCACGCAGCTGTGTGCTGCGCCGTTTTTGCAACATGCTGAACAAGAATCGACTCAGTTCGATTTGCACATAACCAGTTCCATCTCACCGTTCTCTGCCTTCTGCCGCAGTTCTACAGCATACCGCGACCACTGCTCAAACTGAGCGGTGGTCATTTTCTTTTTCAGGTAGCGGGCATAGTGCGTTTTGTATGCGCGATTGTACGCGAGCCAGATAGGATCATTTTTGCATTTATCGTCATACCGTTTGCGGGAACCGACATCGCGGCAGGTTTTGCTGGGCTCGTTTTTCAGCGGGCGATTGCAATAGCTGGAATACTTTCCGGCGGTGAGTAAAAACCACCGGTGGCAGTTCTCACATTTCCGGGGCAGATAATTTTGATTTAAACCACGGAAGAAATCCGTATAGAGAAATGCGCCGAGACTGTCAAAGAAAGCTGTTTCGCAGAGCCGCTCAACGCCGTCTTTCCAGCGGATAATCTCGTAACGCATTTGCGCTGCACCTTTGGTCTGCAAACGCTCACTGCGGTTTCCGCTGCTGCGCAGATACTGCATCAGACAGACTGTGATCTCAGATTCATTCAGGAACCGACGCTTCGCGTGCAGATGATCCTCAAAAGCTCCGCGTAAGTAGTCTGCACGCGCAGTAAATCTTGAACGAATGTGATATAGCTGTCAAACAGCGTGGCTGTTGCATGGTTGCAGTCACGAAGAACCAGTAAAATTTCTGCCTCGTCAGACGCGGCGAGTTCCGGTTCTGGGAAAAAGTGCTGATGATAGAATGTGGCATGTCCGTCCTCATCTGCCACAGAAAACCCAACCTCACCTGCATAATCGCTGCTGTAGTAATCCACGTCCGGCTCCAGCCCAATATTGCTGTCCCAAAGTGAAAACCGATTCAGACAATCCATGAGCTGCGGCGCATCAAAGCTATGGTCATCCCGGTACAGCGGAATCCGCTTCGCAAGTCGTCCAATTTTGAAAAGCAGGTTCTGTGCCTGCTGCACATAACGGTCATAGTTCTCGTTGAACTCGATATCCAGCTCCTCTGGAAGCTGAATTTTCTGACGCAGGAATTTCAGCTCTTCTAAAATCGCACGAAGATCTCCTGTGCGTAGATTCAGACAGGCGGTCAAGATCTCGTTGCTCTGGAAATAGTGTTTGCCGGTCAAAACCTCTGTGCCGTAAAAACACACGCTGCAAGCGAACATAAATGATCAAAACCTTTCGGAAATCGAAGTTGCAAATCGCAAAATAGAGAATATCAATATTTTTATAACACATCTATTTACAAAATGCAAGCGGATCTGCTAAAGTTCAAAATAGAAGATAGAAAAACGATGAAGCGACATCGAATACGAAAGGAAGAAATACAGATGAAAGAATCAAACTACAAGAGCTACGACGAACTACCGCTGTTCCTGAACGCAGCGACCGTGGCAAAGGTGCTGGGCATCGCACCATCCAGCAGCTACGAGTTGATGCACGAGAAGGATTTCCCCGCGCTGCGAATTGGAAATCGGATCGTCGTGCCAAAGGAAGCGTTCATCCAATGGGTAGAGCAGCACACGGGAGGAACTGAGTGAAGCGAAATCTCTGGCCGACGCGAGATACTGTCCGAGACTACTTCCCGCTGCCAAAAGAAATTTTCTCGCTGGGGCTGAGTGCGGCAGAAATCGCAATTTACGCCTATCTGCTGTTCTGCGAAGACAGGCAAACGTTCCAGTGCTGGCCGAGCTACCGAAAGATCGGAGAAGCAGTTGGACTGAGTCCGAACACCATCCGCAAACATATCCGGTCGCTCGAAGAACGCGGACTGCTCATCACCGATCCGACGATGGTGACGACGAAAGATGGCTGCAAGCGCAACGGAAATCTGCTGTTCACTATCCGGCCAATTCAGGCAGCGCTCCAGCAGGATTACGACCGGCAGATGCTGAAGCTGGACGAGGACTCGGCAAGGAGGAAATATGCCGATTTCATTGAAAACACAGGCTGAGCGCACAGCCAAAACGCCAGTCACAGCCCGTCGCGCCCGTGTCGGCGGTTTGTGCGGCTTTCGCGGCACAGCCGAGCGTGTACCCGCCGGAAGCCCGAAGACCGGACGTTGCACCGCCGCGCGGGAGCGTTGCAGGAACGGCAAGCGCAGAAAAAGGACGCCTGCAGGCGGCTTTCGGCAGAGGGAGAAGCCGCAAGCGGCGAAGCAGGAGAAAGGGCTGGCGCTTTTCTGCGTCAGCCCGTCCACTTCTGCCCGCAGTGCGGGCTGTTTCGGGGGATGAAAATGGCGCTTTTCTGCGGCTGTCAAAAATGGAATGACGCTGTTATTTCCCAAAAGCCGCGAAGCACCAGTAAAATCAAGGACCATTTTGACGCTATTACGATTTCGGGAGGTTTTGAACATGAAAACAGAAGAACGAAGCCGCCACACAGTTTGGATGGAGGATACAGTTTGGCAGCGGGTGCAGGAACACTACAAAAGCGACAGATGCAGCACACAGAACGAATTCGTAGCAAAAGCAATTCTATTTTACTGCGGTTATTTGCAAAGCGAATATGCCGGAGACTTCCTGCCGAAAATCCTCGGAGAAACGCTGGAAGCTATCCTCAGTATGTTTGGTGACCGCATCGGCAAACTGCTTCTGAAACAAGCCGTCGAGCAAAACATCTGTAATCATATCATTGCGTCGGATACAGATATCGACGCAGAAACGTACCAAAAATGCGCGGCATGAGTTATCAGGAGGTACTGCAAACGAACGGTCAGATCTCGTTCCTGGAGGTGCTTCGTCAGCAGAAACGGCTCTGAGGTTGCAGCAAAAGGCAGCTTGCAAACCCGAAAACTTGCAAGCTGCCTTCTGAAAAAACAACGCTTTACTGAACAATTATTTGCGCTCTGTGCCGCCGAGGATACTGCGCCGTCCAGCAACCCAATGGGCATCCGCGCGGACTCTAAACGCTGCAAAAAGCTCATGCAGAAGCGGCTGGCGATAGGGTATAAAGCATAAAGACCACGAGCAAGGCGCAGGGCTATTCGCAGATCCTGTAATTTTTGCTTTTCAAAATCCGCGCCGCAGGAGACGAAGAATAACAGGGCACCTCGACCGTGTATGGTGGGGTGCTCTGTTCGATAGATTCTCAGTTCCAGCGGACAAACCGCAGCCGTTCCTGCCCGGATGTATTCGGCGCGTGAAGCACAAGATAGCGTGTCCCATCGAATGCGTCAAACAGCATTCCGTGCCCGCCAAAATCAAACGCGGGCGCTTTTTGCTGTGTCCACGGTCCGGTGAGCTTCCCGGTCCGGCTTTCCGCAATTCCGATCGCATAGCCGTCTGCCGCGAAGCTCGACCACAGCATTTTCAGCTTCCCATCCTCGTGGAACAGGAACGGACCGTCCGTTACATAGTTTTCGCCCTTCGCAACCACGACGTCGCCGGTGCCCGGTACGCTCCACGGAGCATCCTTTGCATGGAACAGTGTGACCGGCGCTCCGGTCGCCTTGGAGAGGTCCTTTGCCAGCGGAAGTGCGCAGATGGCGCCGTTCTGGATCTGCGTCCATTCATGGGAGAAAACCAGCCAGGGCGTATTTTCTTCGACATAGAGCGTGCCGTCCAGACAGTCCCAATCTTCCGGTGTTGCGGGAGACCCCGAAATGGGAACGTATGGTCCGGTGATCTGCCCGAACGGAAGATATGTACGCCGCGGTGCCGGTTCTCTGCATAAAAGCTTGCGATCAGATACCAGCTGCCTTCGTAATGGTGAACCTCCGGAGCCCAGAAGTTTTTCGTTCCCCAGAAGCCTTCCGGCGGGCGAAAGGCGTATTCCGGCTCCGACCAGAGCTTCAGGTCCCGGCTGCGGTATACCTGAAAACCGATGCCGACGCCGTTCCATGGGTCCGCATCCGTTGTGCCGAACAGATAGTACTGCATGGAGGCGCGGTCTGCAACGACGAATGGGTCGCGGATTCTAATATGATCTGTAGAAATTGTATACAATATTTGCGTCCCAGATTGTAGTGCCGTAGGCATTGTTAGAATCATCTCCCATTTTATTCTGTTATGCTTACGAATTTTGTTTGCTCCAAGTGTTCATAGAAAATGTCATTAGTAGATTTTGAACTATTCCACCATGTTGATACGTTTTTAAAACAAATATGATAAAGACGATTGCTTTCAGAAAAGCCGGAGAGGAAAATAAGATAGTTTTCCGGCATCGTGATCTCCTCGAAGGTAATATCATGCACCTGCCCGGCTTCCCGGTCCGTGGACCAACGGTCGCGGGTGATCACGCAGCAGATGGCGTAATTGCTCTCCTGACGGATGCGGATGTTTCGGAACGTGATATGGTGCACCTCCGCCGCGTCGCAGATATAAATCGCCAGCGCGCCGACCTCGGTCGTCCAGTCTGCCATGCTGTGCAGCACATCGCAATCCTCAAATACCGCATCATGGATGCCGAAGCGCGATTCTCCCGCCACGCCGAAGGCGCGGACCTTGTCGTTCCAGACCATGCAGCGCCGAACAAGAATATCGTGTGTCCCGGTCTGCGGCGTGAGCGCCATACTCTTGAGACAGACGGCATCGTCGCCGGTACGCAGGAAGCAGTTTTCCACCAGCGCGTGCTGTGTGTCAACCAGATCGATTCCATCGCTGTTCTCGCGGTAGGCGAGCATCCGCACCCGGTCAACATGAATGTTTTTGCAGCCGAAAAGGGAGCGTCCAATGCGCGGCACCGACAAAAATGACGTCGGATACGGAAACGTCTTCGTAGCTGGTAAAGACCATGCTGCGCCGCGCGTGCCAGTCCAGCGCGGTCAGATCGATGATGCCTGCACCGCAGACGCGGATATTTTTCTGTCCCTCCGCATGGATAAAATCCTGATAATTCGGCTTTCCAGCCCAATCGTGTGCTTCCAGAACAGGCTCTGTCTCGTCCGGCTGTTCCGGAACGAGGATTGCTCCAGGCGAAAGGTACAGCGTCTGCCCGCTTTTGAGCTCCAGTGTGCGGATACGGTGAATGCCGGGCTCCAGAAACAGGACAGAATCATCCTCTGGATTCGGGGCAGCGGCTGTATCATTTGCGCGGAAAACTGCCAGCGGGTGCAGGTGGCTGCCGTTCGCCTCGATGAGAAGGTTGTACGCTTCCGGCGCGGAAAAGTGCAGTTCCTGACCGCAAAGCGCTCCGGACAGATGCAGCGACTCTGGCAAGATTTCTGCGCTGCGCAGAGGCGGAATGGACTTCGCGGTCAGCTCCGATGCGTCGAACGGAATCACGACGAAGCTATGCGGTCCGCCGTGCGTGACCGGCGTGTCATAGACCGGAAGCTCCGCTCCGTCCGCGAAGAAGCGCCAATAGGAGGAACGCGCCAGCCCGGAGGACCATGCGCTGTGTGACTCCACGCCACGCGTCCGGAAATCACGGAGATTTTCCGCATAAGAAATGGAATCTGCATCCGATGTTGGAAAGATTCTCATGTGCTTCACCCCTTCACCGCGCCGGAGGTCATGCCGGACATGATCTGCTTCTGCGCGCAGAAATACAGCAGCACGACCGGGAGTGAGACGATGACCACGTCGGAAAAGACCAGATTCCAGTCGGAGCTGTGCGTGCTGAAGAAATTGTAGATGGTAAGCGGCAGCGTATAGTTTTCAGACGTGTTCAGGAAATAGATCGTCGTCCCGAAATCGTTCCAGATGTTCATAAACGTCAGGATAAAGAGCGTCACCGTCATGGGCTTGAGCAGCGGGAAAACGACGCGAAAAAGAGCGTCAGCGAGCCGCAGCCATCCAGAATTGCCGCCTCGTCGATGTCGCGGGGAATGCTCTTGAGCGCACCCAGATACAGAAATGTTCCAAGCGGCAGGTTTGCCGCCGTCAGGACAGCCGCCGCACCTGCAAATGTCTTCAGATGCAGGTAGCTGCACAGCATATACGTCGGAATGATCTGCCCCGGCACGATGAGCCCCAGCACGAAAAAGGTTGTGAGCTTCCGGCTGAAACGCGTGTTCCGGCGCTGCAATATGAACGCCGCCAGCGCGGACAGAAGGATGATCAGCAGCACGGAAAGGCAGGTCACGATGCAGCTGTTGCGAAATGCGTGCAGTACGCCAGTCTCCATCACTGCCCGGTAGTTTTCAAGGATGTTCCACTGCTTCGGAAGTGCCAGTCCAAGCTCTGCCGCCTCTTTTTTTGTCTTGAAGGAGTTCAGAACGATCATGGCAAATGGCGTGAGCATGAAAAGGCTCAGCAGGAAGCCGACCGCCGTGCGCAGAAAATGTGTACGCCGCTTCATACCTCGACCTCCTTTCCGGACAGGAAGCGATTGGTCGGCAGGGCAATGAGCAGCACGAAGAACGTCAGGATCATGCTGGCGGCACACCCGCGTCCATAGCTTCCGCTGCTGAACGAGGAGTAGATCAGCGTTCCGAAAACGGAGGTCGCATTGCCGGGACCGCCGTTGGTCAAAGCCTGCACAATATCGAAGACCTTGAGCCCGCCGACGATGCTGATGACGACGGCGTTGTTGAATGCGGGCATGATGAGCGGCAGCGTCACAGAGCGAAACTGCTGCCAGCGGCTGGCACCGTCGAGCTCTGCGGCTTCATAGTAAGTCGTGTCGATCGCCTGAAGCCCCGCAAGCAGGATGACCATCGTATAGCCCGTCCATTTCCAGATCTCCACAAAGGCGCAGGAGAAGATGGCGATTTTCGGATTGGTCAGCCAGTTTTGCGTCAGCGCACCCAGCCCGATTGCGGTCAGCGTGCGGTTGATGAGCCCGGACGGGTGCATCATGGAGCGGAACACCAGCCCGACGGCGACGTTGTTCAGCACGGCAGGCAGGAAGAAAACCGTCCGCATATAGTTTACACCGCGGAAGCGGTTGTTTACCAGCAGCGCCAGCGCCAGCCCGAAGCCGACCTTTCCGAGCGTCGTGACAATGGAAAAAAGCAGGGTGTTTTTGATCGCGACGCTGAAATAGGGGTTGCGCAGGACAGTTGCGTAGTTTTCCAGCCCCGCAAAGGTAAAGGAGGAAATTTTGAACGTTTTCACGTTGAAAAAGGACAGAAGAAAGCCGGATGCCGCTGGAAGCACGTACAAAACACCGTAAACGATCAGCGCGGGCAGCACAAGTGAATAGGGATACGGGCTTTTCATCCGCAATTTGAGTGATTTGGTCTGATTCAAGGGAACGCTCCTTTTTTGACGGATATGAATAAATGGAGTGCAGGCACTCCATTTATTCATCAATATTCAGATTCTGTGGGCCTTAATTCCAGTTGGGGTCGTTTGCAGCCTTGGCGTTGTCGGCAGTGTCGCTGTCGAGCAGGCTGATGACCTGATCGATGTCCATGCCTCCGGCAAGATAGTCCTGCACGTGGATATGATAGTCGCCGTAGTGGTAGACGTTGCCGTTCTGCCAGACCTCCATGCTGTTGCCCTTGAGCATTTCATCATACAACGTCTGATATGCCTCGGGAAGCTCGCAGGTCACCTTCTGGTTGAGGTAGATGCCGGGCTGCGCGGTCGCGTAGATCTGCTGCGCCTCAGAGGAGGCGAGGAAGTTCAGGACCTTTTCGCCGAGCGCCTGATCCTTGCAGGCTGCGGTCATGACAACGGAGCCGGGCATGGAGGAACAGGTGTAGTTCTTCTCATACAGCGGGAGAATGAACGAGCCGATCTTGTCGGCGGATTCCGGATACTTCCCGGCAATCTCGTCGTAGACCCAGGTGCCGTTGCAGTACATACCCGCAGTGCCCTCTGCCAGCGCGGTCTGCGCCATGTCATAGGTGTCGGAGAGGAAGCTGCTGTTGACATAGCCCTTTTCGACCATGTCTTTGGACATGATGATGGCGTTCTTGAAATTGATGGCGTCGGAATAGTGGCGCTTGTTGGTGTTCATCTCGTTCCAGAACTCCGTATAGCTCAAGCCGCTTTCCACAACGTCCTCGTTGAAGCCGAAGTGCGTGATGCACTGAAGCGTCCAGGTGTCGGCGCCGGAATAGTACAGCGGGGTCACGCCGATCGCCTTGAGCTTTTCGCAGCAGTCCAAGAACTCGTCCCAGGTCATGGGAGCAGCTTCAATGCCGGCAGCTGCAAAGACGTCCTTGTTGTAGAAGATGCCGACCAGCGAGGTGGAGTCCATCGGAACGGCGTAGAGCTGACCGTCGTAGATGTAGTGTCCTTCCTCCAGCTGATCCTGGCTGTACTCGGACATATCCACGTTCTGAAGCGGCACGATTTGATCGAGCACGCCCGCATTGTGGTCGAGCCACTTCGGACCGTAGGTCTGAAGCAGATCGGGCAGATCGCCGGTCGCGAACTTGGCGCGGACAAGCTCTTCGCCCTCGCCGCCGCCGGCGATGATGTCAATCTTCAGGCGGAAGCCGAGCGCCTCGGCGTGCTCGTCAATGTACGCGGTCAGCGCTTCCCAGCCGGACTTGTACCAGTCCGTGAAGGTCAGCATCGTGACGGTCGGGATTTCCGCCGGAGTTTCCGGCTGCGCGGGCTGCTCGGGCGTTTCCGTCCCGGCATTTTTCGCTCTGCGCCGGCTCCTGCGTGTCGGCAGGCGCTGGCGTTCCTTGTTTCGTGCTACAAGCGACCAGCGATGCGAGCATCATCAGCGCAAGCAGCAATGCAAGAATCTTTTTCATGATGGTTCCTCCTGTTTCGTTGTTCTGAGAGGATCTCTCTCATGCCCTTATTATAATTGGAGGGGCTTTGGGCGGAATTGTACTCTTTTTTTGAAATAACGGTACTTTTTATTTCTGCGTTTTCCGGTATTCCTTCGGCGTCATACCGGTGCAGCGCTTGAACGCTCTGGCAAAATACGCGTCGTCACGAAAGCCGCTCAGCCGGGATACCTCCTTGTTGCTGTAGCCTCCGGCGCGCAGCAGCTCCTTCGCCTTTTCGATCCTGTAGGAGCACAGATAATCGGCAAAGCCGACGTTCAAGTCTTCGCGGAACAGGCGGCTGAGATACGCCGCGCTGATGCCGATGAACTCCGCGATGGTGCCCTGTGAAATATCTTCGGCATAATGTCTGCGAATCAGACTGATTGCCTGCTCGACATACGGCGAGTCCGGGCTTTTTGCCCTTGCCCGCGGCTTCAAACGCGCGGTGGTTCAGCTCGCCGAACCACGTCCGCGCGGCGGTCAGATTCCGGAAGCTGTGAAACACCCGCTGCGGGTCTGCGGGCTGATAGAGCTTTGCAAGATCGACCCCACGCTCGACCCACGCGCGGCTGAGCGTGCTGAGAAGATCCATAAAGAAATTTTGCAGGGCATCCGCAGACGGCTGCATCCCGGAAAGCTGCGCAAAGACATCGTTCAGAAGCTCATGCGTCCGCGCGGGCTGATTCTGGCGAATCGCCGCAGCCAGTTGCTTTTCGCGCGCCGCGTCAAATACGGAGAGAATGTCAAAGGACGGCGCGGTCGTTTCTTTGAAAGCCGCATCCGAAAAGAAGCGGTTTTCGTATTTCTGCTCCGCGGAGAGATAGGATTTAGGAACCTGTACGGCGCTTGGTACAGTCTGTCCCTCATAAAACTCTGCCGAGAGATTCAGATAGGTTTGCAGGCAGGTGCGGATGCGCGCGCAGAGCGTTTGGTAGGTCTCCGCACGTACCCGGCTGCTGTTGGTGCCCTCATAGCAGAGCAGAAATACATACTTTTCGTCCGAAACGTGGCAGCAGATACCAGCGCGGTAATCCTGTAAAATTTCGTCCACAATATTCAAAATCGAGTATTCCAGCAGATATGCCGCGATCATATTCCCCTTCCGGGGCTGGACCTGCATAAGAATGACGGAAATGCTTTTGATTCCCAGCTTCAGCTCCAATACACCCGCGCGTGCGGTGATCTCCTGCTCGCTGCGATAGCAGCCGGAGATCAGCTTCATCACAAAATCACGCTTGAGCGCCAGCTGGCTATCCGTCGAATCATCCTCCGGCGTGTGCGGCTTTTGTATCCGCTCCTGCGCGGTGCGCAGTGTCTGCTCCAAAACCTGTGCATTCAGCTCGTGCTTCAGGATATAGTCGATCGCCCCATTTTTCAGCGCCTGCCGCACATAATCCAGCTCGTCATATCCGCTGAGCATGACCAGCAGAATATCCGGATAGGCGCACTTGAGCGCCTCCTGCAATTCCAGCCCGTCCATCTGCGGCATCCGAATGTCGGAGATCACAAGGTCGGGCCTTGCCGACGGAATCATCTGCATTGCCTGTTCTCCGTCCGTCGCCTCGCACGCGACGGAAAAGCCCTGCTGCCTGCAAAGCGGCGAGGTCTCGATCAGCCGTTTGAGATTGGAACGAACCAAAAAATCATCATCCACGATCAAAATCCGCATCCCGCTCCGCCTCGCTTTCTGTAATTTCCGGCAAAATCAACTCCACGGACGTCAGCAGCTGCTCGCCCGAGAAGATCCTCATCTCCGCCGCATCGCCGAAAAGCAGATGCAGCCGCCGGTCAATATTCTGAAGTCCGATGTGCTTGGAGCCCCCGCCGCAGTAGTGCTGCCCATCCAGCAGCCCCGGCGCAAAGCCCGGACCGCTGTTGCGCACCAGAATGTGCAGCCGTTCCTGCTCCAGAAAAATTCGTATCTGTATGATGCCGGTCGCCTGCGCCTTTGCGATCCCGTGTTGTAATGCGTTTTCAACGACCGGCTGTACGAGCAGCTTCGGCAGAAAATGTCCTTTTGCCTCCGCTTCGATGGAAATGCTGTAGGTGAATTTGCCGGCGTACCGGTATTGCTGAATTTGCAGATAGTCCCGCAGATAGGTTTCTTCCTCTGCAACGCTGATGAGCTTCCGCGTGTCCAGATTGAGGTGCATCATCCGGGAAAGCGCGTCTGTGACCGTCTGGATATTCTCAACGCCCTGCATGATGGAAAGCACCTTGATGGTGTGCAGGGTGTTATAGAGAAAATGCGGGTTGATCTGCATGGAAAGCATCGCGATCTCGGAGGTGCGCTTTTCCGCTTCGGCGCAGCGGATGTTCGTGATCAGGGTGCGGATGCGCGCCAGCATGGCGCAGATGCGCTGATACAGAATGCCGACCTCGTCCTGCCGGGTGATACGGATCGGAAGCGCCAGCGCCTCATCGCCGGTCTGCTCCACCGCGCGCGTCAGCCTCCGTAAATCCTTCGTCAGATAGTGCGCCAGCGCAAATGCGATGACCGCAAACAGTGCCGCACAAAGCAAGACGATTAGCAGCATACGGTTTCGGACCTGTAAAAAGCCCGATATGACCGTATTCTGCCGGACGACGCCGACGATCTGCCAGGGTGTAATCTCAGAGGTCGTATAGACGACCAGACAATCCGCGCCGCCGATCTGATCGGTGTAGCTTCCGTGCCCGCGCGGGACGGAATCCTGAAAACGGGTCAGCGGCAGAGTGTCCGCGCCCTCCGGCACATAGACGGCTTCGCCGGTGTCCCGGTCAAACACATACAGCGCATAGCCCTGCATTTCCTGAATGTCAAAGATCGTTTCCAGAAGGCTGCTTTTCACATCCGCCTTGATCACGCCGATGATCGTGCCGTTGTTCAGCACCGGGCGGACGATGGAAAAGACGTAGCTGCTTTTGGGCGACGGCTGCTTGCTGGTATATGCGTGCGGCGTTAGATAAACGACATCCGCCTGCCCGCTTTGTATCTGGGAAAACCACTCCGTCTGAGAAACCTCGTCATAGGGCGTTGTGATCCCATAGGTGCAGATACGACCGTCGAAGCCGTAGATGGAAACGCCGTTCAGATATGCCTTGAAGTTGCAGCGGTTGAAGAGATAGCTCCGCGCCTGCTGTAACGAGGCGATCTGCGCATTGGACTCCTGCGCGGTCAGAAACTGCACAACGCAGTTGTTCTGCGTGGAGCGGACCTTGTTGGAAATAAACGCGGTCGTATAGTCGATTTCGCGCAGGCTTTCCTCAAACGTTTCGTTCAGCGTTTCAATGACCGTATCCAGATGCGCCTGCGCGGTCTCAACCGCCTCGCGTGTGAAGCTCCGATACCACGCCAGTGTACTGACTGCGCAGAACAGAAGCAGCAGCGCCACCATGATTGCGAGAATCCGTGCGGTAAAGCTGTGCAGCACCTTCATGATACAGATCCGCCTTTCGAGCCGTTTTCTCTATCATATACAAAATACGAAAAAAATCAAAGTGGCAGCTTTCGAAAAACAGATCAAAAAAGTACAATTTTCCCGCTGCCGGAGTCTGCTATGATAAACGCATAAAATTTCAGGAGGCATCCGTTATGGGGATTTTGCAGCCGATTTGGGACGGAACATTTGTCTATCGGGAGCCGGTCTGTTTTTCCGCCGACAAAGACGGGCGACCGACCGGCGGAACACTGCTGTATCAGCCGGAGGAGATTTTGTCAGTCACGTCGTTTGACGGAAGTGTTTTTACCAACCGGTGCGGGATTATACCGCAAATGGGCGGCAGCTGGTGCGCACTGAGGCATCGCGCATCCCGTATCTGGAGCGCAGCGTGTATTGTAAGCCATTTACCGGCGTACCGGAAACAGCCTGGGTCCGCCTGTCGGGCGGAAAAGCCTACATGGAGGTCGTTTCCGATGTCTATCGCTGGCAGACGCTCGTGACCTATACGCACAGAGACAAATGGGCGGGATTTCAACCGGAGGCTTGCGGTGAGAGCCTTCCGCGCAGCATGGAAAAGCTGTGCGCGGGAGGAGACTTTCATCTGACCCTTTACGGCGACAGCATCACAGCCGGCTGGGAAGCCAGCGGCTGCAATGAGCGCGCCATCGATATGGTGACACTGGGCGAATATCATGTTTCCCTCTGGCACGCGCCGTATCAGCCAGCATGGGCGGAGCTTGTGACGAACGCGTTGCAAGCGCGCTATCCGCAGAGCAACGTGATCAAAACGAACCGCGCCGCGGGCGGCTCCACCGTACAGTGGGGGGTCGAACATGCGGCGGAGCTCGTTCCGCCCTGCAAGCCGGATCTGATCATGCTGGGCTTTGGTATGAACAGTATGCAGGAAAGCGCCGAGGATTACCGGCGCGCAATTCTCTCGATTATACGCACCATACGTAAGGAATGCCACGACTGCGAGTTTGTGCTTGTGTCGCCCATGATCCCAAATCCGGAGATCAAAGGCTTTCAGAACAACCAGCTTCCCGCGCAGCAGGGCGTGCTGTATCAGATCGCGGCGGAGCTGGAAGGTGTCTGCATTGCGCCGGTGCATTCTGTTTTCCGGGAAATGACCGCCCGTGGGAAGCACTATCTGGAACTGACCGGAAACTGCATCAATCACCCCAATGATTTTTCTGTTCGCGTCTATGCGCAGACCGTTTTGCGGACATTGGGCGTGGATGGAAACGACGGATAAGGCAAAGAGAAATGCAGTTGGCACACGCAAAAACTGCGCCGCAGTAAACAAAGAATAGAAATTTCCAGCACACGCAAAAGCGGCAAAAATATTCCGATCTTCCGAAAAATCAGTAGACTTTGTGCCTGTTCTGTGGTAGTTGTTTGTGCTACCAAAGAAAAAGGAGGCACGAACATGGCAAAGAAACGGGCAAACGGCGAAGGAAGCATCCGAAAGCGGAAAGACGGACGCTGGGAAGGGCGGTACACTGCTGGGTACGACGAGAAAACCGGCAAACGAATCACCAAGAGTGTCCTCGGCAAAACGCAGGCAGAGGTAAAAGAGAAGCTGACAAAGGCAGTCGCGGAAGCAGAAGCCGTCGATGTGCGACGCGCGGACGAATATACGCTCGGCACATGGCTGCAAACGTGGTATGAGCTATATGCAAAGCCACATCTGCGATTCTCGACTGCCGAGTATTACCGGCGTGGAATCGAGTTACACATTGTCCCGCGCATCGGGGATATTCCGCTGAAAAAGCTGACTGGGCGCGATCTGCAATGGCTCTACAAAGACCTACAGGAACACGGGCGGCTCCGCGAAGCGCAGAAGGGCAAGCAGCCCGGACTCAGCGATTCCACGATTCGCGGCATTCACACGATGCTGCACAACGCACTCGACCGCGCGGTTAAGGAGCGATTGATTGTCCGAAATCCGGCGGACGACTGCGTTCCGCCAAAAATTCCGAAGCACGAAATGAAGATCCTGCCGCCAGAACAAATCAAATCCTACCTGACGGCAGCAGATCAACGTGGCGTCCTGCCCATGTTCTATCTGGAACTCATCAGCGGACTGCGCAAAGGAGAACTGGTGGCGCTCCAATGGGCAGACTTGGACATCGAAAATAAGACGATTTCCGTCAGCAAGCAGGCAGGACGAAACAACGCCGGAGAACCCGATATCACGCGCCCGAAAACAGAAAACTCCATTCGCAAAATCTCGATTCCACAGGAAGCCGTCGGTCTGCTGGTCGCAGAACATCAGAAGCACCCCAATAACCCATGGATGTTCCCATCACCGAAAACGGGCGAGATGTACCACCCGGACTCGGTAGTCAACATCCACAAGAAGATTTTGAAGGATGCAGGGCTGGAGCATCTAAGATTTCACGACTTGAGACACACATTCGCAACCTTAGCACTGCAAAACGGCGTAGACGTAAAGACAGTATCCAGTATGCTTGGCCACTTTGATGCAGGCTTCACACTGCGCACCTACACCCACGTCACACGGCAGATGCAGGAAAGCGCCGCTGAGAAGATGGGCAATTTCATGGCGCAAGTCATGTGAAAAAAGCAAAAGAAAAACCAAAGAGCGGCGGAGAGAATGACACAATCATCCTCTCCGCCGCTCTTTGGACATTTCATCGTGTGGGTCACGGTGTGGGTCAAGCCGGATTTCACAGGTTTTCACGAGGTGCGTTCCTTAAAATGGTATATACATTTATAGGAAAATTCCTGCCGGGTTGATGCCTGAAAAACACCACTTTTCTACAAAATCAGAAATCCGAAAATAGTTGCAAAAACGCCTGATATTCTGTAAATATCAGGCGTTTTGGTGGGGGAAGGTGGATTCGAACCACCGAAGTCATTGACAGCAGATTTACAGTCTGTCCCCTTTGGCCACTCGGGAATTCCCCCATATTCAGGATGCTGTGTTGCGGTAAAATGGAGCTGGTAGACGGATTCGAACCCCCGACCTGCTGATTACAAATCAGCTGCTCTACCGGCTGAGCTATACCAGCAACTCAAACAGGCAGGAGATCCTGCACAGCGCGGCGCAGATGCTGCGGGGCGGCGGACGGCTCGTTTATTCGACCTGCACGTTTTCTCCGCAGGAAAACGAGGGCGCGGTCAGCGCATTCCTGTATGCGCATCCGGAATTTTATGTAGAAGAGGTCTCGGCGCCGTGGTTCGCGCCGGGAAGGCCGGACTGGGTCGAGGAGCCGCGCCGGGATTGAAGTACACGTTCCGCCTCTGGCCGCACCATCTGCGCGGCGAGGGACATTACGCGGCTGTGCTCCGTAAGCGCGGCGAGGACGTTTCAGAGCAGCCGGAGGAAAAGTCCGACGCTTCCCGACGGAGTTTCTGGAATTTCAAAGGCGAGCGGTGCGGCGCTGCCGTGCGGAAAGCCGCTGCTTTTCGGCAGCACGCTCTATCAGATGCCGGAGGGAACGCCGGAGTTGCGCGGGCTGAAGGTGCTGCGCGCGGGTCTGGAGCTTGGGCAGCTGCTGCGCGGGCGCTTTGAACCGGCGCACGCATGGGCGCTCTGGCTGAAGGACGCGAAGAGCGTCGCGGGTTTTCCGTCGGATTCAGAAGAGATCCGGCGCTATCTCGCCGGAGAGACGATTTCCGGAGCACAGACAGGCTGGACGCTGGTCCGCGTGGACGGCCTGACGCTCGGCTGGGCGGCTCTGCCGGTCAGCTAAAAATCACTATCCGAAGGCGCTTCGGCGCGGATAAGGAGGCTTTCATATGGAAAAAACCGTTTTGATCGTTGAGGATGAACGGGCGATCGTCGAGATCCTGAAATTCAATCTCAAGCGCGAGGGCTACGAGACCATGGAGGCGCTCGACGGCGAGACCGGCCTGAAGCTGGCGCTGGAGGGCGACCCCGATCTCATTTTGCTGGACGTGATGCTCCCGAAGCTCAACGGGTTTGACATCTGCGCGGCCATCCGCAAGGCCGGCCGTGTCACGCCGGTCATCATGCTGACCGCGCGCGAGGAGGAGACGGACAAGGTGTTCGGTCTGGAGGCCGGAGCCGACGATTACATCACCAAGCCCTTTTCCATGCGGGAGCTGATGGCGCGCGTCAAGGCGAATATCCGCCGCCGTGATCTGGACTACGGCGTCCGGCCCAAGGGGAGAGCCTCCTGCAGGCCGGAAACCTGAGCATCGATCCGGCGTCGTTCACCGTCACGAAAAACGGCGCGCCGGTCGAGCTGACGCAGAAGGAATTCGACCTGCTTCTCTATCTCATCCGCGAGCGCGGCCGCGTGTTCACGCGCGAGGATCTGATGCAGAAGGTCTGGAATTACGACTATTACGGCGACATGCGCACTGTGGACGTGACGGTCCGCCGGCTGCGCGAGAAGATCGAGGACGATCCCGGCAAGCCTGCGCTGATCCTGACGAAGCGCGGCGTCGGCTACTACTTCGCGCAGTGATCTGAGGCAGGGCCCGGCCTGCCGGAATCTACCGGAAAGGAGGCGCTGCCATGCGTTCGCTCCGTATGAAGCTGGTCATGATCCTTGGTGATCCTGATCCTGGCGCTCATGACCGTCATTGGCGCGTTCCTCATCAATGGCGTCGGAAATTTCTACATTTCGGAATTCTATGTACAGATGGAGCGGACGTTCTCGCCGGACTTCATCTCGCAGCTCCAGCGGATCGCGGCGCAGTCGCCGGATGCGCCGGACGAGATGAAGGAGCTGCTGATGGCACAGTCCGGGCTTGGCATCGACATTTCCGGACGCAACGTGTATATCCTTTTCGCCGACCGGCGATGTGCTGACCGGCTCGAGCCAGACGGAGCACGTCGATATCACGTCCAATATCCTGACGGCCATGAACGGCGGAGTGGGGCAGGAAAGCTCCATTGCCAACGGCTATATGGATCTGGCCGTGCCCATCCGGACGGACGGGGAGAGCTATATCGTCTACGTCCGCGACAACAAGGCGATGGTGGACAAGCTGACCGGCGAGGTGCTCAACATCATTTTGCAGGCGCTGGCGCTGGGCCTTGTGATCTGCATCGTGCTTTCGTTCCTGCTGGCGCAGATCCTCATCACGCCCATCCGCGCGCTGACCATCGGCACCCGTCAGGTCGCCGCGGGCGACTTCGCAGAAGCTGGAGGTCACGAGCCGCGACGAGATCGGCGTGCTGACGCGGAACTTCAACTACATGTCGCAGGTGCTTCAGGATACGCTTTCCGAGGTCGAAAACGAGCGCAACAAGCTTTCGACGCTCTTCCTGCACATGACCGACGGCGTGGTCGCATTCTCCGCCGGCGGGCAGGTCATCCACTTCATCCCCGCAGCCTCGCAGATGCTGGCGCGGTCGATGGATCCGACGACCTGCTTTGCCGATATTTTCGCCGGAGACGCGGAGTTTGAGCAGATCCTTTCGCTCAAGCGGCCGCAGTATCTCGAGGCGCAGAAAACCGTCGGCTCGCGCGAACTGGAGCTGTTCATGGCACCGTATTCCGCCGATCAGGCGCCCGGCGGCGTGATGGTCGTCATTCACGACGTCACCGAGCAGCGCCGCAGCGAACAGGCACGGCGGGAATTTGTCGCAAACGTTTCGCATGAGCTGCGCACACCGCTCACCAACATCAAATCCTACGCCGAGACCATCATTTCCGCCGGAGACGAGCTGCCGCCGGAGCTGCACAACAACTTTATGGGCGTTATTGTCAGCGAGGCTGACCGCATGACCCGCATCGTGCAGGACCTGCTCACGCTCAGCCGTATCGACTACGGCAAGATGGAAATGAACGTATCGCGCTTTTCGTTTGCAAAGGCCGTCCGGGTGTATACGAGGCGGTCGCGCTCAACGCGGAGAGCCATGGCCATACGCTGAGCTTCCAGTGCGAGGAGAATATGCCGGATGTCAACGGCGACCGTGAGCGCATCGAGCAGGTCGTCATGAACATCGTCTCCAACGCCATCAAGTATACGCCGGATGGCGGCAGGATCGAGATCCGCGCCGGACGCAGCGGCAAAAACGTCTATGTCCGCGTCTCTGACAACGGCATCGGCATCCCGGAAAAGGATCTGCCGCGCCTCTTTGAGCGCTTCTATCGTGTGGACAAGGCACGTTCGCGCGAATCCGGCGGCACGGGCCTCGGCCTGTCGATCGCCAAGGAGATCATCAACCAGCACAAGGGCGATATCCGCATCGAGTCGGTCTACGGCGAGGGCACGGACGTGACCATCACGCTGCCTGCCGCGAAGGACTGAGCGGGTCGCGGAGCATGGAACAGAAAGGAGGCGCGGCGATGCGCCGGTGGACGGAAATCGGAAAAGATCTGCTGATCGTCATACTGGTCGCTGCGCTTCTGACGCTGACGCTGCTGGCGCTTCCGGAACGGACACTGACCTCCTCACCGGTCCTGTCCGCTGCGCTCAAGCCGTTTGCGGGCCTTTTCGGGAACCGATCAGGCGGAGCTGACCTATACGGAAAAGGCTCTGCCGGGACTTGACGCGGCGCAGCCGCTGGCCGTTTCGGTGCGCAATTCCGCCGGACGGTATACGGCGCAGTATGACTTTGAAACGCTCGACAGCGTCTATGAGGCGCTGGGCAGTATGCTCGGGCAGGCACTGGAATCGGCGCAGCTTGAGCAGACCACGCTCCAGAAGCTGTATTCCGCCATTGCCGGAACCAGCGTCACGTTCGTCTACCCGGCGGAGCTTTCCGTCCGGCGTGCTTGCCGAATGGCTCGGCGCGCAGGCCCCGGAGGCCGGAGAGGCGGCGATGCTCTATGTACTGTCTCTCCAGGAGAGCGGCGCGGTTCGCCTGTACCTGTGCGGCGAGAGCTGCTGGGTCGGCGATACGGCGCTTTCCGGTGACGCGCTGACGCAGGCGCTGGATTCCTACCGCCCGGACGGCAGCTTTTTCGCGCTGGAGGACGGAACGGGGCGCTATGACCGCGTGGACCCGCGTTCGCTGATCGGCGGCGAGACACCGCGCCTCTACGGCGCGACCTCCGCAAATCCGTGCGATGCGCGTACCATTACGCCGCTGGCGGCGGAGCTGGGCTTCAACCCCTACGGCGACGCCAGCTATACCGACGCAGAGGGCAATTCCTTCTTCTCCGAGACGGGCGCTTCGCTCCGCATCACGGCGGACGGGCGGCTGCTCCTGAGCGTGGAGGAGCCGCTGCTGCGCTTTACGGCGGCTTCGGCGGAGGCCTCCGCCGTCATTGAGACGGCGCGTGCGCTGCTTGCGCAGCTGACCGACGGCCTGACCGGCAGCGCAAGACTCTATCTGACGGAGCTTGCGGAGACGGAGGAGGAGACGGTCTGTACCTTCGATTATGTGCTCGACGGCGTGCCGGTCATGCAGAAAAACGGCGCGCATGCGGCGGTCGCGATTTTACCGGGGGCGCGCTCACGGAGCTGGAGCTGCTCCTGCGGAGCTACACGCCCGGTACGCAGCCGATCTCCCTGATGCCCGCGGCGCAGGCCGCGGCGATCGTCCCGGAGGGAAGCTGGCTGCGGATACTCTATGATGATCCAGGCGGCGGACAGCTGAACGCCGGTTGGAAAAAAAATCCTGAGCAGACAGTGCGCGGCTTTTGCGGCGCGGAGGCTTAACGGAAGGGAGGCGGAGCTATGCCGGTATCAAAATCAAAAATCTGATCCTGCTGATCCTTGGAATGAGCGTGGCCTGCCTGCTGCTTCTGGTGGTTCCGACGCGGCTCCATCAGGCGCAGTCGGAGCAGGAGCTTCACGCACAGCTGGAGGCGCTCTACGCCTCCTACGACATTGAGCTTGACCGGAGCATCCTTCCGAACAGCATCCGCCTGTATGCCGTCGAGCTAGGCGGCCAGAGCGCCGACAGCGCCGCCGCAGCGCAGGCGCTGCTGGGAGAAAATGCGGTCCTTCAATCGGATTCCACGCATTTTACGAGCACCTACCGGTCGGAAAACGGCAGCTGCACCTTCCGCTCCGACGGCGGCTTCTCCGCCGCGCTGGAGACGGGAACGCCGACCGCCGATATTGCGGCCGCATCCGAAAAGCTGCTGAAGAGCATGGGCTTTGAGACGCGCGGCGTTTCGGAGCCGGAGCGGCAGAGTGCGGGCGTCTACAGCGTGCGCGCAGCGCAAACCATTCTCGGCGTGCCGGTGCTCTCCGAGGGGCTTCGCCTGCGCTACACCAACAGCACGCTGGACGAGATCGACGGCTATTTCTACACCGGCGCTTCGCAGATCACCCGCATCAGCGAGGACGCCTGCATCTCTTGCGCCGATGCGCTGACGGCCTTCCTGTCCAGACGCGACGCGCTGGGCTGGGTCGGCAGTAAGATCCTCCGTGTGCAGCAGGCCTACCGGCACACGGAATCCCGCTTCGGCCAGTATGCGCCTTTCGCCCGCGTGGATCCTCGTGACGGACACGGGAAGCTTCTGCGTGAACGGCCTGAGCCGCGAAGGTGACGGCATGGGGAGGGCATTCTGCCGTCCGAATAGGAAAAATCTTAAGAAAATCTAAAGATTTTTCGTTTCTGATTTTGTCATTTTCCTTTACAATCCACGCGGGATATGCTATGATTATGGTAACCCGCAGCAGGGCAGCGGGTTAATGGCCCCTGCGCATGACGGCCGCCGGATCCTTCCGGCGTTTTCCATGACATGATTTAACTCGGTTATTCCCTGACAAAAGCGCAAATACTCTTCCCATAAAGAGGGTTTTAATTTGATTCAATATCACGTTCAGGGCGGTACGCGGCTCAGCGGCACCGTCTCCATCTCCGGCGCGAAGAACGCGGCGGTTGCAATTCTCCCGGCGGCACTGCTCGTCAACGGCACCTGCCGGATCGAAAACGTTCCCGATATTTCCGATGTCCGTCTGCTGCTCGAAATTCTGAGCGACATGGGCGCCAATATCCGGCGCCTTTCCCGCAACGCGGTGGAGATCGACTGCCGCCATGCGCGCAACGCCACGGCTCCGATCGAGCTGGTGCGGCGCATCCGCGCGTCATACTACCTGATCGGCGCGCAGCTCGGCCGCTTCGGCCACGCGCAGTGGCGCTGCCAGGCGGCTGTAATTTCGGCGCGCGGCCGATCGACCAGCACATCAAGGGCTTCGAGGCCATGGGCGCGACGGTCGAGCAGAACGGCGGCTACGACTGCGCGGACGCTGCGGAGGGCGGCCTTCAGGGGGGCATGTCTATCTGGACATTGTCTCCGTCGGCGCGACGATGAACATTTTGCTGGCGGCGGTGCTCTCCAACGGCATGACCATCATTGAAAAACTGCGCCAAGGAGCCGCATATCGTCGATTTGGCCAACTTCCTCAACGCCATGGGCGCGCGCATTTCCGGCGCGGGCACCGACGTCATCAAGGTGCGCGGCGTCAAGGTCCTGCGCGGCGGCTCGTATTCGATCATTCCCGACCAGAACGAGGCCGGAACTTATATGGCGGCGGCAGCTGCCTGCGGCGGCAACGTCGTTGTAAGGCCAACGTCATTCCCAAGCATCTCGACTGCATCACCGCGAAGCTGCGTGAAATGGGCGCGCGTGTGACGGAGTATGACGACGCTATCCGCGTTGAGTGCGACCGGCGGCTGCGCCGGGCCAATGTCAAAACTATGCCGTATCCCGGCTTCCCGACCGATATGCAGCCGCAGATCGCGGTGTGCATGGCGCTGGCCGAGGGGACGAGCCTTGTGACGGAGGGCATCTACGACAACCGCTTCCGCTACACCGGCGAACTCAACCGCATGGGGCGCAGCATCCAGGTCGAGGCAAGACCGCCGTCATCGACGGCGTCCGCCAGCTCCACGGCTGTGAGGTGCGTGCGTGCGATCTGCGCGCGGGCGCGGCCATGGTCATCGCGGCGCTGGCTGCCGACGGCACGTCCACCATCGAGGACGCGCACTATATCGAGCGCGGCTACGAGGACATCGTCGGCAAGCTGACGGCGCTTGGCGCGCGTATCCGCCGCGTCGAGAAAACGTGGGGCCTCCTTTTTCATGTATACCCGAAAAATCGGAAATATACCGTGTGATTTCCGATTCTTGGGACATGTGCGGCCTTTTCCAGCGCGAAACGGAAAAAGCGGTTGACCATTGCGGGAAAATTCGCTATATTATTGTATCGTATTCGGCCGTCCGGCAGACGGACGCGCCGCTTTGCAGACTTTTCCGGAAGAGGAGACTGTTATGGAGCAAAATCTGACCAATGGCAGCGTGATGAAGCACATCCTGCGCTTTTTCGCTTCCGTATCTTCTGGCCTATTTTTGCAGACTCTCTATGGAATGGCAGACCTGTTCATCATCGGGCAGTTCGAGGGCGTTGCGGGAACGACGGCGGTCGCCGTCGGCTCACAGGTCATGCACCTGATCACGGTCATGCTGGTCCGGACTCGCCATGGCTCCACCGTTCTGATCGGACGGGCCGTCGGCGCGGGCGACCGGAAGCGGGCGGCGGCCGGGATCGGCAACACCGTTACGCTGTTTATGTCGATCTCTCTGGTAATGACTGCGGTGCTCCTGCTGTTTCTGGACCTTATCGTTACCGTGATATCCACGCCGGAGGAGGCCGTGGCCGGTATGAAAGCCTATTTGACGATCTGCTTCATCGGCATTCCCTTCATCACGGCGTATAACATCCTCAGCTCGATCTTCCGGGGGCTTGGCGACTCGAAAAGTCCGATGTGATTCATCGCGGTCGCCTGCGCGCGGCGAACATCGCGCTGGATTATCTGTTCATGGGCGCGATGCATCTCGGACCCTCCGGCGCAGCGCTCGGCACGACGCTTTCGCAGGCAATCAGCGTGGTCGTTTCACTGATCGTTATTCTGCGGCGGAAAAACGGCATCCGGCTGCAAAAGCAGGACCTCCGGCCGCAGCGCAGCGTTATGGGTGAGCTGCTCTGGGTCGGTCTGCCGATCACATTTCAGGATCTCTTCGTCCAGATTTCATTCATGTTTATCACCGCCATTGCAAACCGGCGCGGTCTGACCGACGCGGCGGCTGTCGGCATTGTGGAAAAATTCATCGGCTTTGTGTTTCTGGTGCCATCGTCCATGCAGTCCACCGTCTCGGCGATCGGTGCGCAGAACATCGGCGCGGGAAAGCCGGAGCGCGCTGTCCGGACCATGTGGTATGCCAGCGCACTCTGTGCGGGCTTCGGACTGGTGGTCGCCGTTTCCGCGCAGCTTATCGCGGAGCCGATCGTCGGGATCTTCACGGACGATACCGCCGTCATGCACGCGGGCGGACAGTATCTGCGCGGCTATGTGATCGACTGCCTGCTGGCGGGGATCCACTTCTGCTTCAGCGGCTATTTCTGCGCCATCGGCAAGTCCGGCATTTCTTTTCCTGCACAATATGATCTCCATTCTTTTTGGCGCGCGTTCCCGGCGCGTATCTGGCCTCGCTGTATTTTTCCGGATACGCTGCTGCCGATGGCCTTGCTACGGCGGCAGGCTCCTTCGTGTCCGTTGTCGTCTGCGTGACGGCCTACTGCATCCTCATGCACAGAAAAAAGCCCGTGCGAGCGTGAGTCTTTCCACCGAAAAGAAGCACCCTCCGTATGGAATGCCATACGGAGGGTGCTTTTGGATATTCTAGGGAAGTTCTGATTAAATCAGCGGCTGTGGACGGCGAGAGATTTTTCGTCAAGACAAGGTTTGAGAAACGGGAATACTGTATGTATTTCTCGTTTTTCAAACCGCAGGATTGGCGGAAAAGATCCGTCGTCCGCGGTCGGGGATTTATTCAGAGGTCCCTAGGATTCCTGCCAGGCTGCGGCAGGACGGCACCGGTGCCGGTGCGGCCTGCGCGGCAGAGCGGCCTGTGCCGCGTAGCTCTTTGCCGCGTCGGAGTCCGGCGCATAGACCAGCCGGTTTGCGCGCAGAGTACCATCCGTCGGCCACGAGCCGGACGCGCACCAGATACGCGCCGTGCTCCGGACACATGGCCATGGTCATATACCGCCGGCCGGGCTGGCTCAGCCAGCGGCCCGCGTGCATCTGCCCGCCGCATTGCGGGCAGGCGTTTTCGTGTGTGCTCATGGCAGCCAGCGCCTGCGTTTTGTCGGCGTAGCCATGGTAGACCTGACGCGCGAGACAGCCGGGAAGCTCCGCGCCGTGGAAGCCGTTTTCATGCTCCTTTGCCGCCTGCCCGTAGGCTTCGATCCTTCGGCGAGGCGGAGGCGACTGCAAATCAGCGCCGTGGTAGGCGTCGCCAAGCGCGTCGTGCGCCGGGCGGCTCGGCTCGATGCCCATCAGCTCCAGTGCTGTTTTCAGGGCGCGCTGCGACGTTGCGCCGTCGGTCTGTGCGTTGAAGATCAGCTGCGCGTTGTACCAGCGGCTTGCCCAGCTGTCGTCCATGCCGTAGAGCGCCAGATTTTCCTTCAGGATCGTGATGTCGTCGAAGCCCCACGTCAGGAAAATGCTCTCTCCGCCGCACCATGCGCGAAAGCGCGCCATCGCCTCCGGGAACGGAACGCCGGATTCGCGCAGCACCGCATCCTTGATGCCGGTCAGGCTGCTGACCTTCCGATTCATCTTTTTGAAATACTTGGGCTGGATGAGGATCTGGAATTCATCCGCCACCGTCCGGTTTTCCAGCAGGCGCACCGCCCCGGATCTACGATCTCGCCGCGCATGGGCGAGGGCAGCGGCTTTTTCGCCGTATGAGAGCCGGGCCACGGCTGATTCCATTCCACCAGAACTATATACTGCATCGTTATGCTCCTTCGTTTTCTCCAAACCATTCTAACACGATTCTGGGCCTGTAATAAACTCCCCACAGCATTCTTTTAACTGCGCACCGCTTCCATGGCTCCGGCATAGAATAAGAAAAACAACGCCGGTACGCGACTTCCATCTGGCGCTGCACTCCAACGCCTCGCCGGAATGGCGAGCCGTCAGCGCGGCGTGAATATCTACTATTTCCGGCAAAGCGAAGAAGGACTGCGGATGAACATCGCTTGTCGATGATCTCAAGCCGATCTATCGCTCCCGGAGCGGGTTCGAGTGCCGACCGTATTGATCGGCAGTGCGCCGGACAACAAAAGCGCCGTCGGTGCTGGCGAACTTGGCTATCACGACAATGTGGAGGACGCGGACTGGCTGACCGGAAATCTGGAGGAGATCGCTGCCGCGCTCAGCGGGGCGTTACAGGTATTTCGGCCTGCCATTCCTGACGCCGTCGGGCCGCGGACAGGGATCGTCGCTTGAGTTCCGGCACGCTCAATCTGCGCAGTCTGCCTACGACGGACGCCGCCGTGCTGGCGCAGCTGCCGAACAGCGCGACGGTCACGATCCTCGGGCAGTTCGACGAGTGGTACACGGTGGAATACGACGGCCTGCGGATTTGCAAGCAACCGGTATATTACCGTTTTATAGGCCGCAGACGCTTGACAGCTTCTGTATAATAAAGAGAGTCAAAATAAAGGAGCACCTTTCATGTACAGAAGAATTCTGGCGCTGGCGCTGCTTCTGGCGCTGGTGCTTACCGGCTGCGCACAGGTCCCTCCTCTGGACGAGGCCTGCGTCGCAGCGACGACAGCCCGTCTGGCAGTTTACCTGCGCTGTGACGGTGAGGACCGGCCTGCGCGTCGAGCGCGTGATCTCGGAGCCGGTCTCCTGCGTTCATGATTACGCACTTTCCGGAGATGAAAAATTCTTGAGCCGGAGCCGGGCAGTGGTCATTTCCGGCCTCGGGCTGGAGGACTTCATGGCGGACGTGCTGCCGGACGGCGAACGCTGCATCGACGCCTCCGCCGGATCGAAACGCTGAGCGCCGAGGCGCATGACCATGACCACGACCACGACCACGACGGTCACGGTCATGACCACGCTGCCAGATGGTCGCGCTGATCGGTCCGAACGGCGCGGGCAAGTCCACGCTCATCCGCGCCATTCTGGGCCAGCGGGAATATGAAGGGAAGATCACCTTCCACGAGGCCAGCGGCAAGGAGGCGAAGCTGCGCATCGGCTACGTGCCGCAAAGCCCGGCCTTTGACCGCGGTGACCCGGTGAGCGTGATGGATCTTTTCACCTGCTGCATCTTCAAGCGCCCCGCGTTCCTGCGCCCGACAAAAGCCATGCGGGAAAAGGTGCTGGCGTGCCTTGCGAACGTGCACGGCGAAGCGCTCATCGACAAGCGCATCGGCACGCTTTCGGGCGGCGAGCTGCAGCGCGTTCTGCTGGCGCTGGCGCTTGAGCCCATGCCGAATATTCTCATTCTCGACGAGCCGCTTTCCGGTGTGGACGTCGAGGGCATGAGCCTTCTCATGGACATGCTTGACGAGATCCGGAAAAAAATTCGACCTGTCGATCCTCATGACGACGCACGACTTTACCATGCTGGAGCAGTACTGCGACCAGGTGGTGCTGTTACAGGGAAAGATCCTCCGGCGCGGGACACCGCTGGACGTGCTGAACTCGGAGGAATTCGCGCAGGCATTCCACATGGGAGGAGGCGCACAGGCATGAGCGTCTGGTACGCGTTTTTGAACGCACTCGGCATCCGGATGTTTGAAATGGACTTCATGAAGAACGCGCTGCTGGCTGTTTTGCTGCTGGGGCCGCTGTTCGGCCTGCTGTCCACGATGATCGTGACGGGAAAAATGAGCTTTTTCTCCGACGCGCTGGGCCATTCCGGCTTTACCGGCATCGCCATCGGTGTGCTCTGCGGCGCGGTGCAGCCGATCTATTTCGCGGT